>Ga0155826_125_pt5 | contig 1720 bp, 1 predicted proteins | sample RifCSPlowO2_01_FD_107480 | JGI IMG/M metagenome (GOLD analysis project Ga0155826, IMG submission 107480) | Candidatus Chisholmbacteria bacterium RIFCSPLOWO2_01_FULL_49_14 | reverse complement strand
ATGGCCTTGGGTTTTGCATCCCGCTTCAAATCGACAACGACGCGCATCCCATGGCGGTCGGACTCGTCCCGCAGATCCGTGATGCCGATCAGGCGCTTGTTTTTCACGAGCGTAGCGATTTTAGTCACCATCGTCGACTTATTCACTTGGTAGGGAATCTCGGTAATGACAATCTGCATTCTTCCTGATTTTGATTCCTCGATGCTTGCCTGACCTTGGGTGATGATCTTTCCCTTTCCGGTCGCGTATACCTCCTGGATCGCCCCGCGGTCAAAGATGGTCCCTCCGGTCGGGAAATCGGGGCCTTTGATGTGTTGCAGGAGATCTTCGATCGTCGCTTCCGATGTGAAACTTCCGAGAATGGCGAGCGGATCGGCTGTTTCCGGGTTCTCTACTTTCTGCGGTTGCTCGGTCTTTCCCATGTCGATCAAGGTTTTGGTGGCGTCGACTACCTCTCCCAAGTTGTGCGGGGGTATTTTGGTCGCCATGCCCACGGCGATGCCCTCCGACCCCATGAGCAGGAGGTTGGGCAATGAGCTGGGGAGCACAGTCGGTTCCTTTTGCGAAGCGTCAAAATTGTCGATGAACGGAACCGTTTCTTTATCGAGATCCGAGAGGAGCGTTTCCGAGATTGCGGTCAAGCGGGCTTCCGTATAACGCATGGCTGCAGCAGAATCCCCGTCAACCGAACCGAAATTTCCCTGACCGTCGACCAGCGGATAGCGCATGGAGAAATCCTGGGCAAGACGAACCAGGGCATCATAGACAGCCATGTCGCCGTGCGGGTGGTATTTTCCCAACACCTCTCCCACGATCCTTGCCGATTTTTTATAGGCAGTTGCGTGCGTCAGCCCCATGCCATGCATGGCAAAGAGAATCCTGCGGTGGACGGGCTTGAGGCCGTCCCGGACGTCCGGCAGCGCGCGAGCCACGATGACGCTCATCGCGTAATCCAAATACGAGCGTTCCATCTCATCGATGATGGCCACGGGCTGCACCGTCCCGTAGGACGTGTGTTTGATTTCTCTGGTTTCTATTTCTTTTTCCGCTTCTGCCATGGTTGGTTTATAGTATTTTGCGCATCACGCTTATTTCTTAAGTCCCTGAGTCTTTGCTACTTGGCCAATTTATGATATGAGGAATCCGGCGATCAGAAGAGCGACAACGTTGGCTATTTTTATCATCGGGTTGATCGCCGGTCCGGCGGTATCTTTGTACGGATCACCGACCGTGTCGCCGATCACCGCCGCTTTATGGGCGGGACTGCCCTTGCCGCCCAATTGTCCTGATTCGATGTATTTTTTCGCGTTATCCCAGGCAGCTCCGCCGGTGGTCATGGAAATGGCGACAAAGATTCCGGTGACGATCGTTCCGACCAAGAGCCCGCCTAAGGCTTTGGGGCCGAGGAGGAAACCGACCAAGATGGGTGCAGCGACCGGTATGAGGGCCGGCACGATCATTTCCCTGAGCGCGGCTTGGGTGACGATATCCACGGCCCGTCCGTACTCGGGTTTTTGCTTGCCTTCCATGATCCCTTTAATTTCCCGGAACTGTCTGCGCACCTCTTCAACGACGGAACTTGCGGCTTTGCCCACGGCCTCCATGCTTAGGGCACCGAACAGGTACGGCAGAGATCCGCCGATGAAGAGACCCGTTATAATTTTGGGATCGGAAAGTTCAAAGCGGACATCTCCCAAGCCCGAAAGTTCCTGCGTATAGG
>Ga0155826_109_pt1 | contig 2041 bp, 3 predicted proteins | sample RifCSPlowO2_01_FD_107480 | JGI IMG/M metagenome (GOLD analysis project Ga0155826, IMG submission 107480) | Candidatus Chisholmbacteria bacterium RIFCSPLOWO2_01_FULL_49_14 | reverse complement strand
AATTTCCTCTTCTCTTATCAATTTTGCACGAACTGGGGAGCGGGATTGCGGCCGGATCGGCAAATTTTTCGGGAGCGGCGACAGCGCAAACATTTTCCATGATTGATCGCAGACTTATTAACCAGGCGGATTATGTGGTTATTCCTGCTTCTTCCAAGAGAGCTATCCTTGAGAAGCATAGTGAACATTCGGCCTCTACCGTCGTCGATACGACCGCGCGGCCGTTTCGGATACTGCGAGAAGGACCCATCAGCATTCCTTCAGAGCTTATTGCGTAACGGATGGGGACAAAGGGAAGTGAAAAGCCTTGTTGGTTGGAATTTTCCTGTGATTTCTTTAGAATGAGAGGTGTATGGCGATTACAACTTTCCGAGCCAAAGTGCGGGAGCATGAACTTCTGGCCGGAAGATTTCAATATGTGGATTTCGAGCTCATGAGCCCTGCGAGGATTCAATTCCAAGGAGGCCAATATCTGATCATGAAAGTTCCGGGGATGGAGGAGCGCAGGAATTATTCCATTGCCTCTGAACCCGCGCAAGACCACTCGGTTGAGATACTGGTGGATATTTCTCCCGGCGGGGATGGGTCTTTGTATCTTGCCTCCTTGTCTCCCGGGGATGAAGCGGAATTCATGGCTCCGGCAGGCGTGTTTGTGGTCGCTGATCCGGAAAGCGAACTGGGAAGGGCAGAAGAGAAACTGCTGTTTGTGGCGACTGGGAGCGGGATATCATCGATCCGCAGTCAAATCCTTGATCTTTTACAGACAAAGAAAGATAAACGGGAAATGTACCTCCATTGGGGAATGCGCTACGTCGAGGATCTGTTTTGGGAAGAGGAATTTCGAGAGTTGGCTGAATTCTTTCCCAACTTTCATTTTGATTTGGTCCTTTCGCGGCCGCCCCGTCAATGGTCACTGTGCAGTGGTTATGTCACCCATTGTGTCGCAGAACATCACAAGGATTTTTCCAAGATCGGTGTGTATCTGTGCGGGAATGGGCAGATGCTTGTGGATATGACAACCTTGCTCACAGAACGCGGGATACAAAAAGAACATATTCATACGGAAAAATTCTTTTGATGGTGTTTGTCATTACGGAGTTATCGCTTTCTGTACCAGAGGGTACTCCGGCATAAGGGCAGGAGAGGCTTTACAATCTTGACTCGGATGTTCTACACTGGTATGCGATAGTGAGGAGGAGTTATGGCAGATGCTCAAGAACAAACCGGGCAAAGTCAAACCGCCGGAAAAGGACGGTATACCGTGACGATCATACGGGATAAGTGCATCGGCGCGGCCAGTTGTGTTGCCGTGGCACCGATGACGTTTAAGCTTGACGACGAGAATAAAGCAATTGTGTTGGCGCAGAAGATGGATTCTGACGATAATCTCCTTTTGGCTGCGCAGAGCTGCCCGACGGCGGCGATCATCGTTACCGATGACGAAACAGGCGAGCAGATTTGGCCCAAGTAAAAATATCAGGGTCTAGGGGATAGACAATAGGGATCAGAGGAGAGGGAGTTGGGAGGCTTCGAGCAATCGAAGTTTTTTTAACGCTTAAATGCCGGCATTATTGGCAAAGACCAGCGCGGCGATGACGATTGCAGATATCAGGAGTTTTTTGAGGAGTGTTCGTTCCTCTTGACCGGCAAGAGAACTAGGTCTCAGAGATGGTTTTGAAAACTGATTGACTACGAGAGATTCGGCAGCTTGGTGCATTCCTAAACTTAGGCTAGCAGGAGGGGTTGAGGTTGTCAATCGTTAAAGCGTACATATCCAGCACTTTATTCAATTAAATTATTGTTGTTCTTGTCTGCTGTGCTATACTTGCAATACTTTTTGGAGGGGGGTGAGTTCATGCAGAGACAACGACTATTAGGAGCGATCATCATTATTTTGGTCATTGTGGGTTTGGTGCTTTTCCTGCGCGGCGATCAAACGCAAGAGGAAAAACAAACGACCAGTGAGGGTGAGGGTGTACGCATTGAGGATGTTGTCAGCGACCTTTCAAAACAACTCGGAGTTACGATTCCTGAAGACGTG
>Ga0155826_106_pt2 | contig 3332 bp, 4 predicted proteins | sample RifCSPlowO2_01_FD_107480 | JGI IMG/M metagenome (GOLD analysis project Ga0155826, IMG submission 107480) | Candidatus Chisholmbacteria bacterium RIFCSPLOWO2_01_FULL_49_14 | reverse complement strand
GCCTCGTTGGTTTGGAAGGTCGTATCATTGTTGGTTTCTTCGATTGATCCCGTGTTTTGCGAATCGGCGCCATTGCCGTCATTGACCACGCTCAAAGCACTTCCGCTGCCCGCGCATCCGGAAATGCATCCGGCCCCGAAATCCAGGACGATATCTCCGACGTGATCGTCCGCGATGTTGAATTCGGCTACCGCCACGCCGTCGACATTGGTATTGACTGCCGTGATGAGTGTTCCGGTGGTGTTGGCGTCTCCGGTATCGATGGATGAGTTGCCGACATTCCTCGAGGCATCATTATGACCGGAATCGGACTCGAGATTCATACTGTTGTCGACGTTGGCGGTGTTGTCCTGCACCGTCGTCTCGTCATTGGAGACTTTGACGGATCCGTCATTTGTCGAATTATCGCCGTTGCCGCTGTTTTTCACCGATATCCCTCCGGGCTCACAACCGGTTGTGCAATCGGCCTGCGCCGATAGATTGTCGTTTGCCGAGGTGACGATCGACGCGCTGGTGTTGGCATCTCCGGATGTAATCGAGGTATCGCCGACATTCCCGCCGTTGTTCTGATCCCCCGTCTGTTCTCCCTGCTGGTTTGCGGGCTGCGGCTCTGAGGTTGCAGGCTCAACATTGCTTTCGGGACTGCTTGTATTCCCGCCTTCCTCGTCATTGTTATCACGATTGTGCCGGTCGCGACGGCCATCCCAGTTTGAATCTTCCTGCGGCGTTTGCTCCTGTACCGTATCAACAGTTTCCGTTGGGCTTGAGGAATCCCCGCTTGGCGGAGTTTGCGGATCGCTCGATGGTCCCGGGTCTCCCGGAGCGCTGGGTGCATCGGGAGCGCTGGGAGGCTGCGGTGCATCGGGAGCGCTCGGGGCGCTGGGCGCCTCCGGCGGAGGCGGCGGGGTGGGCGGACTTATTGCCCATACGGGAGCGGCTTGCACTATAAGTAAAAGTGCAAGCGCCAGCGTCGAGATGATTTTTTTAACTTTATTTCTACTCACTCTGTTCCCCTGTCCGTGTTTAATGACTGATGTCTAAGATTTAAGATTTAATGTTCTTGCCCTTGGATCGTGGGGTGATTTCTCCCGAGGGGTTAACCACCCCACGAATCCGAAAGGTTTATGCCAACCCAAGTAGAGCCAATAGGGCGCTCAGGTCCAACGAAATGTTGACTGAAAAGCCCCCTCCCAGCCATTCTGGAAGTTCCAGGTCTGGCATATTGCCGTATACGTTTGAGTTACCAGAGTTGTCAAGCAAGACTTCCGTATAGGCATTTCCGGTTTCGACCGACGGATCAACTCCGGGATCACCGGTATTGCGTTCGGCATCATTGTCGCCGCTGTCAGCTTTGGCTGTGAGATCGTTCTCTAAACACGGCTTCTCACGGTGCCAAGGAAATCTTCGGAAGAAAGAATCAAATCCTCCTCGATGTTCCTCTCCACAACTGTTCTCTTGGAACACACCGAGCTCATCTTTCAGATCAGCCTCGATTTTGCTTGTGGAATCGTCACCGTTGCCGGCGATTTTTGCCAAAACATCCAGAACACATCCGCAATCAACGTCCGCCCAGTTGAAGTTGATCATGTTGTCAACACCAACTTTGGTTTCTGCATCTCCGGTATCGATTGACACCGTGCCGCCTGTATTGCGGTTGGCGTCGTTGTCTCCGGTATCTGCTTTCGCGTAGACGTCGTTCTCTACCCTAGCACTGTTGGACTGATCCACAACGACCGACTTATTGTAATCAAGTTCGATCTTGTTGTAAGAATCAGCTCCGTTGCCAAGGATGCGGGCGCTTAATGACCCACCTTCACCGTCTCCGCTGATTTTGGCGGAATTGGCATTCGCTTGATTTAAGATGTCGACAGTTGTCTTCGCATCACCAGTTGTGACAGAAACGTCTCCGCCTGTATTGCGGTTGGCGTCGTTATCTCCGGTGTCTGCTTTGGCTGTGACATCATTGTCGATCTTCGCCTCGTTCTCCTGGAAGATACCAGTTCCGAGGAATTCGTCATCATGACCTCTGTGATGTCTTGGGTCATTGATGTCAAGCTCCACTTTGTTGGTGGAGTTGTCTCCGTTACCGGAAATCAGAACATCGACATCTGCTTCGCAGCACTCCAGCTCTGCCTCGTTGCTATTTGCCGCATTGCTCACGTCAACTTTGGTTGTTGCATTACCGGTATCAACCGATACGCTTCCGCCGGTATTGCGGTTGGCGTCGTTATCTCCGGTGTCTGCTGTTGCGGTGACGTTGTTGCTGATGTTGGCTTCGTTGCTCTGTACAACGGTTCTGTTCTGATTAACATCGACTTCCGCCTTGTTATACGTGTCAGCACCGTTCCCAGAGATTTCGAGCGTCACATCTGCAAATGCCGGAAGCGCTGTGTTAAACAGCAAGGCTCCGGTAGCAATGGCTGTGGCAACTTTCTTTTGTAGTTTTGTCATTTTTTATATTCACCCCCTTTCGTTGACATTTCGCGAGTAAACCCGCGAGCACTTCTTTTGTCCGCTAACCCTTTGACTATGCTCAGGGTCGTTTCTGGGTAAACCCGAGAAACGAAAACGGAGGCCTCCTCATCTGACTTTCGTCAGGTAAAGAAGCCTCCGTTTGCGGTCAGCTTGCTTTTTACTGATCCTTAAGATTCTTTATATAGGTTGTATCCTTACGATTTATAGTATCTTTTTCACTGTCTTAGCTATTTCTTGTCGTCTGTTTGTTCGAAAAGCCATTTGTTTTTCTGATGTTTCTCACTGTGATCTGAGTTACGGTCCTGTTCTGGATGTATATTTCAACACTGCCGTATGTTTCCACACTTTTTAAGGCTTTTGAAACCTCATCCAACAGCGGTTTTGATATTCTCTGTGTTGAATAGTCTACCATTGCACGTAATGGCTACCATTATTATCTACTGGGGCAGAGCTATTGGTTGGTCTTTGGGAAAGACTCATAGAAACTATATCGAGTCTCATTTTCTTTGTCAAGAGTTACTTTTTCGTAAATACTCTCGGTTATCTCCCGAAATGTAAATCAACTGTTTGTTTATCACCGTTGATCTCACCGACATGCAGTTTGAGATCTTTATCCGTATCATTGATCGGAAACCCTATCCGGGTGAGTTTTGTCGATATCGCCTGCACTTCCACAGGATCATTATGAATATCCGGTGCTAACTTCTCGTCCTCATTCCCGTTCGTGGTCAGGCGGACGTAGTCCCGAGAGTCTATTTCAATTGCCTTATTGTATTCATTGGCGATCTTCAAGTTTAAGATGAGAAATGATCTGCCTTTCACCGCGGTAGCCCGTTGACCTTTGACGACGATTTCGT
>Ga0155826_104_pt2 | contig 3853 bp, 3 predicted proteins | sample RifCSPlowO2_01_FD_107480 | JGI IMG/M metagenome (GOLD analysis project Ga0155826, IMG submission 107480) | Candidatus Chisholmbacteria bacterium RIFCSPLOWO2_01_FULL_49_14 | reverse complement strand
TGTAGGTGATGCTGACACCCTGCGCCTGTTCCAATTCAAAAGCTTTCCCTTCCGCAATTTCCTGCGCTTCCTGAACATTTGCCTCAGGGAGGCTGATTTGGCGGAAAGTCCGGGAAAAGGCCTCGCTTGGCTCAATGAAGCGTTTATTGCCGCCGGGAGTCGTGGTGGCGATAAACTGAAATTCCCCGGCATTCAGATGCGGCTCAAAGGCAGAAAAAACGACCGAGGTTGTCTGACTCTCATCGGCGGCTACCAGGCTGTGGATTTCATCAATCACCAGAATGATGTTGCCCGCTTCTCTGATCTCGTCAATGATCTTGACGATACGCTCCTTGACCTTACCCATCGAACCGGCTGTCAATGCCGCGATATCCAGTGCCATCAGGCGTTTGAAGCGGAGGCCGGAAAATTCGGTCCCGCGGATGATCTCATTGGCCAAGGCCTCGACGATGGTCGTTTTTCCGGTTCCCGGTTCGCCGATAATTAGCACATTTTCCCTGCCCTCTCGGCCCAAGATGCGCACGATTTCCTCGACTTCTTTTTGCCTGCCTATGAGCTCGGGAATTTTACCCCTGGCCGCCAGCGCCGTCAGGTCGGTGCTCACCTTATTGAGCTCGGGCGTCATCAGACCCGTCCAGGCGCGGTTCACCCCTCCGATCGGACGTATCGCATAGTCATCTTCCCAAATCCAGGGATGCCTTCCCCAGCGGCGTTTCTTTTTGAGGAATGCATACGCCTCGATGGCATCTGCCTCATGAAATTTTTGCTGGGCAAGGATGGCTATGAGGAGATGCTCCATCCGCAGAGTCTCGTCGCCGACGTCCAGCTTCACCTGCTTCGCCTTGCTGACCAGCTGATCGATGGTGAGGTTTAACGGCAGAGATGGGACATCCGTTTTTTCTATAAGCTTGAGTACCAGTTGGGCATCCGGGTGTTTGAGTACTTCCGCCTGGAGTCGATTGGCATCGGCTTTTGCTTCTATGAGAGCCAGGCGTACTGGATCACGAAGCCTGCCCGCCACCTGGAGAGAGGCATCAATCACCCAGAGAAGAAGCAACACCAGGATTGCTGACGGAACGGAAAGCAGGAGCAATATCGGCAACATCAGCCAAACGATGATCCAAAAAAGTTCGGCAATTACCGCCGCGAAGATCACTGCCCCGCCGATAATGATCCTTGAGGTACGAAAAATGAGACTTAAACCTCTTCCGATCACAGTCTTATCCTGCCAGACGGGAACCAGCCAGAAGCGGAGCATCACCCGGACGGCGAGCTGATTATCAAGGTTCGTGAGCAGGCGCTTCGTGAAGCGCCACCACCACCTGGGCGCGTTTATATACCAGAAACGGGGAAAGTGCAGAAGATCAGCGATGTAATCGGAATCCATGAGAACATTGTATAAGATTCAGATTCAAGATTTAAGATTCAAGATTTAAGAATAAAAGACTAAAGGACTACAGAGAATAAGGAGCACAAAGCGGATAGACAATGGCACATGGCACATGGCACATGGCAAATGGTAAATGGCGAATAGTAAAAGATCGTGTTAGACAAAAACCATTCGGGATCGTTTAATGGTCATAGACATTGTGTAAGTCTGTTTGGTATATTTTGCTCATGGCAAAGCGGAATCTCAATGCTTTGGTGACAGTTAAAATGCTTAATGAAGCAGTCGATGCCATTCTTCGAGGAGTGGAGCGGATGTTTGATAAGCAAGACAAACGTATTGATGGGTTAGACAAGCGTATTGGGGGGATGGACAAGCGTATTGGGGGGATGGATACGAGACTCGCACGCGTAGAAACCGATGTCCGGGACGTCCGCCGGCGCATGATTGATCATGAAGTAGATACTCCGACCAGGAAGGAATTCAGCGATCTTAAGGCAAGAGTAGACAAGCACCACCCGCTTGTCGGTTAGTCCAATTGTTCTTGTGATTCTCCCGCGCGCTCGGCATAGATCTGATATGTACTCTCAAACTCATCACCCAGACGTTCATTCGTAGATATTGCCGTATCTCGAACACCTCGCAATACTCCCCAAATGTTTTCAAATGCATCCTGGGGCAGTGTGCGGACAAGTCCTCTCAGCTTTTCCTGTTGAGCTTCTAACTCTACGGAAAAGAGTTCTTTGTTCAGTTCTACTTTAGTAGTCTCACTTATAATATTGTTTATCGTTCCTCCGGACATCGCAATCAAAGAAAGGTATTGAGCGGTTTGCACTAAAGCCGGATCTCCTTTTTGTAAAGCCTGAAGTGCAATGGTTCCGATAAATTCCATGAAACCTCCATAGGCAATAACTCCCGCAAGTGTGGATTTGCTTTTCAACCCTTCGAGTCTCTGTTTATATCCCTGCAGTTGTTCCGTGATCATGGTTGGAATTCTACCTGAATATCTCTTTCTGTCAATCGTTCCCTTTTGATGACTTTAAGGATTTTGCCTGCATTTCACTCATCTCCAGCTGATGATGGTGTGGATTCGCAGGCGAGTTTGGTTTCCTCGATGAGGTCGGAGCAGAACTGGGTTTTGACCTTCTTCAATTGTTCACGGGGAAGCGCTTTGACGCGGTCGCCCAAATCGTTCACGGTCTCCTGAATGAAGGCCTCCGGGTTTATCGATTTCTCTGTCGCATCTCCGGATGTTCCTCGTTGAGTGAACTCACTGGCTGATCCGAGAACTTGTGTGATTGTCGTTTGCGCCTGCTTGGCCGCGCCAACCACACCCTGCTTGGTCCGTTCCACCTGCGGGGAAAGGCTGGGAACGAGAAGCGGCAACAACCAAAAGTAGCCGACGATAAGCAAACCGATTTTGATCGTTCGGCGAAAATATTTTTTTACCTTGCGTTTGAATATAACTTCGGGAGGGACTTCTTCGTGCTTTTTCTTTGACATGGAATTGGAAATCTCAGTAATTCAGAAATCCGGATTGTCGGAAGGTCAGAATCCTCTCTTGCTTCACCTTCATGCTTTAACTATTGTATTCTCAATCTTCGGTTACAGGTTGTATCGGTGAAGAGCCCGCCGCGAAAGCATGGATAAGAGGCCGAGCCATACCAAAGACAACATTGTCATCGTCACCACGCTGACGAGCGCAGTTGTTTCACCGATTGCCACCTTAAAGAAGGCGAATCCGGACAGACTGATATAGGCGAGGGAGAGCGCGATCGCGGCCAGCCCCGATCCGCTGGTACTTACGGCATCGAGGTTTCGAGACTCTGAAAAGTTGGGGGCAATCGTGCCCAAGAGAAGTTGGATAAGGGATACGGTCGCGGTTGAAATGACCAGGAGACAGATGTACGCCGCCAAAACTCCGCTAGTCAGCTGCATGAAAAGACCGGCAATAAGAGCCAACGGGATTGACGGCAATGTTAGGACCAGCGCGAAGGCGGCTTTACTGAGAAGAAGCGTCTCCCGTTTGACCGGAAGGCTGAAGATAAACCAGACACTGCGTTTTTCTTTGGCAATCAGCGGATAGACCAACCTCACAGCTAAGGTCATAAACAAATACGACACGCCTGCAAGGCTCAGGGAGTACACGGCGGGAAGAAGTGCGGGCGCCGCATTCTGCAACGCCGGGACACTGCGCATCATAAACAATAACACTATGGTTAATCCCGTCAGAAAAGCCGCATAGGTTGCTTCTGCCGGCGAGCGCATTACCGCCAATAGTTCATTGGTCAGTAGTACCCCGGCCGCACCCTTGAATACGCTCGGATATCCTGAGCTCACGATCCCATGCGGGTTCTGCTTGCCCGCGAGAAATCTGCCCTCCTGAGCTTTTTTCCACGATTCCAAAAACAAACGTTTACCTATATAGAGCGTGGTTCCCAAGACAATCGCCGACCCTAGTGCTGC
>Ga0155826_115_pt2 | contig 6766 bp, 10 predicted proteins | sample RifCSPlowO2_01_FD_107480 | JGI IMG/M metagenome (GOLD analysis project Ga0155826, IMG submission 107480) | Candidatus Chisholmbacteria bacterium RIFCSPLOWO2_01_FULL_49_14 | reverse complement strand
CAGCCAAGGCTTCCTGCGTTGCGAGCGGATCATGGATGGGAAGCGGCAGATCGCGATAGACAAACTTGACCTTTCCGGTGTCGATATAGTTCGTCTTGATCTGCGGCAGCGACTGTTCCCAAAAGCGCTGGCAGAACGGGCATTCAAAATCGGAAAACTCGATCATCACAACCGGAGCGTTTTCCTCACCCATGAACGGATCGTCGTCCACCGAGACCGAGACGACGGCTCCTTGCTCCGTGCCGGGATTGTTAGCAGAACCCCGGACGGGCGTCTGTCCCTGTGTCGTCTCAGCGGTTGTGCTCCCGCCCGTTTGGCTACCTTTTTTTAAAAGCTCCACCTGAGCGGAGAGTCTTCCCAAGAAAAACACCGCAACGAATAAGAGGATCACCAGGAGAAGCGGTGTTTTGCCTTTGGTTGGGATTGAGATGGCGGTTACTGGTTTTTTCAGATGATCTCCTTCTACTACAGAGTGTAGTAACAAGAGTGGTGGTCTGTCAATCCCGAAAGTTACCGGAATGCAGGCGTGAAGGAGACAGGCTCTGTCTCCGGCTCCGGGGAGTCGCAGCGAACCTGGCACGCGTCTTTCACGCAGATACCATTGCCGTTTGGCGGATGAGCGCTCGCCGGCGATGCCGAAACGAGAGGTACAAGGATCATGACAACGGAGATTAGCGAGTAGACAAGACTCGATTTCGAGACCCCCGGGAGCGGAGCCGTACGCGGAGACACGATAAGCGCGACTCTGGTCTCAAGCGGTGTGGTATGAAACGCCACCGCTGAAGGAAACGCGTCTGCAAGAAGCGACTTTCCCAGCGCTTGTCTCAGATACTTGGTTGTCCGCTGGGCAAGGATGACAGCCCGATCTGCGTTGATCTCGATTTGGACTTCCATGAGTCGGGAGAGTTCTTTGATAATAGGGAGGAAAAAGAAGGTACGGGCGAGGAGTTTCCCCATAAATACTGAGCTGGGGTGATGATGCCGATAGTGGTGCGTCTCGTGGATCAAGACCGCTTCGAGCTCCTTGGCGTTTAATCGTCCGAGCATTCCTGTAGAGATGAAAATTCGAGTTCGGCTGATGCCGTGACAGTAGACGAACGGGTCAGATGATTTGATCAGACGGATGTCGGCAGCGCGTATCCCGCACGAGCGGGCCAGCGATTTTACATCGTCGGGAAGATTGGTTTGGACTGATGTTTTCAGTATCTTCATTTTCCTATGAGCTTTGAGGAGGCTGGCCATCGCACTCGAGGTGGCGGCACCTCCCAAAAGGATGAGAACGAACGCTGCGCCGAGTCCAATCCGATGGGTCGGATCTTTCAGAACGGGTGTCAAATTCACTTGGCAGACTTGGTTCAGGTGCTGTATGAGCTCAGGAAGGTTCGTCCACGCGAGAAACCCTAGGCCTGAGAATGCCAGAGCGGAAATGATCATTATAGCGAGCTTAAGGCGTTGAACGGTATTCATTGTTTTCGGCTCAACTTTTTCAGTAGTTTCCGGAGCTTCGTTTCAGGAAGGTCCTCGATCTCTTGAACGAAAGCCGCGACCGCATCGATTCCGAATCTTTGGGTCAACGATCGGAGCGTCTCACGAAGGATCGAGCGGGCCAGCTCCCCTTTACTCACCAACGGGGAATAGAGGAAGACGCGTCCCTGTTTTTCCCGACTCAGCAGTCCCTGGCGATAGAGCCGGGTCATGACGGTAAGCACCGTCGTGTAGGCGATCGGTCGTTTTTTCCGTATACAATCATTGACACGGCGGACCGTCGTCTCCCGCTCATTCCAGAGGCACTGCATCACCTCACGCTGCAACGGTCCCAACTGCGTTCTGGATTTCATACTACGGATTGTAGTAATATTTTCTTCCATGATCAAGCGTGTATTTTCAAGCACCATCATGAAGCGCCTCTTGCGTGTCAGGCTTGAACGGAGGATCCTTCTGGTCGCACTCATCGGCGTCGCCTACCTTACGGGAAGGCTTACAGCAAGCATTCAAACCCCTTTGCTCTCCGCGATCCCGACCCAGAAACCTCCTTGGGCGTTCGCGGCCGGCTCGATCGAAAAGTTCACCTACCTCTCAGGTCAACAGAGCAGTTTCTGCGGCTTGCAGCCGACGATGGTTGATTCGTATGCAGATGAAGGACGTTTGCAGGGCTCCTGCTGCTCGGCGATGGACCTCCACCGCTATCAAGAGCAAGTCGAGTTCTTGCGCCGCTACTCAAGCATTCCGCAGATCCCGGAAGATCCGTACGATATTCCTGTCCCGCTTGCCAAAAAACTCATCGCGTATGGCACGTCGATCACACTCACCACTGAGCAACAAGCGGTCTACGACGAGGCGGTTGGTATCTCGGAGGAAGGCGGCCCATGCTGCTGCCGTTGCTGGAGGTGGTTTGCCTTCGAGGGCTTGGGGAAATATCTGATCGTTGAACACGACTTTGGCGCTGAGCAAATTGCGGAACTCTGGGATGGTCTTGACGGCTGCGGGGGAACATCTCACCTTCATGAATGATCCTCGGGTAAACGTTGAGGAGATTGAATTTGTCTGGGGTCCGATGTATGAGTTCTTGGTCGGAGCGCGGACGATGAAACTCCGCAGCTAAAGTCTCTTTACTTTTTCAGTGCAGATTTGACCAATCGATAGAGCAAAAATCCCACGGTTATCGCAAAAACTAGGTTGATTCCCGGAACGACTCCGGTTATTGCAGTCACCCGCACAGCCGTCGTCTGAATCAGTTGGGTGATCGGGGAATCGGCGGTGGGCATGCCCAACATCCCGGAACCGGTCAGTATGATAATAAGCGCTCCGGTTACCGAGAAGATCGCAGCGCCGATGAGGTTACTGACAAACACCGGATATTCCCTGCTTCCCAAACGAATGATCCCGATTTTCCGCTTGAGGAGCGGTTTCTCCAGAATATTCTTTTTCTCAATCAGCGCCGAAGCAGCATAGAGCGGCGCCACCATGCCGAACACATACGCCAGTCCGACCCCGACCGCCTCAAGCGATGATGGGGTTAAGGCACTCAGAGCCACAACCCCGATAAGCACGGGCGCACAACAGGCCGAAGTAATGCCGGAAAAAATACCCAGGGTGAAGGTCGAAACCACATCGGTCTTCCCTTCCCCCCGCATGGAGAGATGAGGCATCGGGAGTTTGATGCCGACGAGTGAGAAGAGTGCAACCAAGAGCATGAAGAATCCGCCTACAAAGTATGTTTGATCGTGGAGGCGAAAGAAGAGTGTAGCAAGCGTTTTGGCACCCAGAACGACAGGCAGCATCACGATAAATATCCCGAGCGAATACACCAGCGTCATGAAGAGTATCCGCTTTTTCTCTTTAAAGACATTGCCGAAATAGGCAGGCAGGAGATAGGAGATACAACAGGGAGCAAACAACGCCACCATGCCGGCGGCAAAAGCGGCAATCAACGAGATTTGATAGAGCGTTTCTCCTCCCATAGAATCTCCTTACGTATCCTCAAGTATTTGAGCAGTCTTTTACTTCTTCGTAAACGCGTTGTGCAACCAGGCAAAAAACCAGCCTGCTCCCCAAGAGAGTACCACGGCCGTCACCAACCCTAACAGGAAACTCTCTGAAAAGGCTCTGGGCGTCCACATTCTTCCGACATCAAAGCCATGGAACCAACTTCTGGTGACCGCCATGCTCAATCCGGGAATAAACGCAACCGCAAACCTACAAAACAGATACACCACGCCAATCAAAATCGCGGAAGCATTTGCAAAAGCTTTCTCATTCAGTTTCATTTTTCCTCACCTCCCTTCCTGTTTTCAACGATGACGAGTGCGATCAATTTACCTGAAATACTGCCTGCATCCCTGCTTCCATATGCTCCGGGATGTGGCAGTGGATGAGCCAGCGACCCGGATTGTCCATTTGGACCAAAAGTTCGACCGTATCTCCCGTCTGAATGAGCGCCGTATCTTTCCATCCCAGATTCGGGTTGGCTTGGCCATTCGTTGAAATGACGAGAAACCGCTGACCAGGGATGTGCATCGGGTGCTGCATCGGATGCATGGATGTGTCATCGTTCACGATTTTGATTTTGACAACGTCACCCCTGTTGAATTGCCAAACGATGTCCATGTTTTCCTTTTTGGTCAATGCGTCAATGATTTTCCATTCGAGCGTATCGGTCGTTGACTGGGCATTCATCATTCCCATATCGTCTTCCCACTCGATCTTTTGGACAGCCCCCATGCTCATCTGGCTGTTTTGCATCATTTGGCCGTCCTCCATCATGTGGACACCATGATCGCCGCCTGCCTGTCCGCTTTGCACGCCAGCCGTACCCATTTGTATTGTCAGCACAATATTTTTATCAGGCACTTTTTCAAACAGCGGACGCAATCGGGAAAGACTGTTTATCAAATCATCATTCCTGCGAGGAACGAGAAAATATGATGTAGTGACTTGGCCTGGTTGTACGACAACGGTACCTAAAGCGACGGTTCGCTCGGGAGTTTTATGGGTGAGAAGGTATTCTCCCTCCTCATCAAACCAAACTTCCAGCACTGCCCGCTCCGATGGTCCGATGACGACTGATTCCACCCATTCTTCCTGTTCGACCTTTCCATTATCACCGCCGACGAGCTTCAGGCGCGCACCCGGCAGAGAGAGGTTGAATACCCTGGTATTCGCGGCGTTGGTGATATAAAAGCGCACCCGTTCACCTTGATTCACGGAGAGCCGGTACGCATCACTTCCGTTCACCAGCATCGTGTTGCCAAATCTTCCCATCAATGTGTGATCAACGGTTGAACGATTAAAAGCCGCAATTTGACCGTTCTCCAGAAGCATATCGTCTATAAAGATTGCTTCCTCCCGATCGACTTCAGCCCAGTAATCCGAGGCTTCGGGTATCACCAGAAAGTTCCCATAGAGACCCAATTCTTGGGCATAATCTTCTCTGAAGTGCGGGTGGTACCAATAGACTCCGGCATCCGGAAATTTGAGTTTGTAGGTGAAAGACTTTCCCGGTTTTACCGGCTCCTGCGTTACTTCCGGGACGCCATCGAATCTGTTCTCGAGTCTTATCCCATGCGAGTGGAGCGTCGTGTCAGCGTCAGTTTCGTTCTTGAGTGTGAGGATGATTTCTGCTCCCTGCGGCACTTTGATGAGCGGCCCCGGGATCGATCCGTTATAGGAGAGCAACCTCACATTCTCCCCCTTGATTATTTTTCTTACCGGCTTGGCCTCCATTGTGAAGTTGTCGCCGTTTTTGAGAATAACTGTTTCCATGTCCTGCGCTTCGGGAAGATTTCTCGTATCCGACGAGTAGACCTCACCACTGCGACTGCCTGCCTGTCGGTTTCTCAGAGAGGTCGATCGTTGTCGTAGTACCATTCCAACAATGATCAGTACTACGAGTACTGATCCAACGATCAGGGATTTCTTGTCTGGGGATCTCCCCTGCTTACTACTGATCATGTTTGGTTCACTTCTTTGAGACTCCATGTAAACGTTTCAGTATTCCCGTCTATACCTGATAGCGTAAGCGTCAGGGTATCAGGATCACCCTTCAACTCACTGAAGGTGATTTCTCCTGTCAAATGATGACCCCCGGAACCTCCGTTCCACACAAGCGGTTTGTAGCTGTTCCCGAGGTCATCGGTAAGCTGCACGATCTTTATCAAGTCGTAGTCTAATTCAACCGAGTGGGTATTCATTTCAATCTTCAATAGGGGTTGGGCATTCGCTTCCAGCCGTACCGGCGTGACTTGGACTTCGACGGCTCCCATGGTTTTTTGCTGCGGGGCGGGTGCCGAGTCTGTCTCGGAGGCGGGAGCTGGTGCTTGCTTTTGGACGGAAACGACTTTGTTTGAGGGATTTTCCCTCCTATTTATGGAGAAACCCATGATGATGAGCATGCCGATCAAGATCACAATGATAAAAACCAGTTGGTTCTTCATACTCTCCTTTTTATCGTTTTTGACAACGCCCAGTTCGCTACCATTTCGAGCTGCGGTTTCCCCATAATCATCCATCCCATGAAACCGATTCCGGTGAGATTGGCGAATATCCCTATAGCGAGCAGTTCCCTCTGATATTCACTGAAGAATAGCGCGGCTGCGGAAAACCCGAGTATAGGTAGGGCCTCGACGAGGTGATGCGCGCAGCAGGCAACCATGGCCATACCGGACATCGCTGAACCGGTCCCGACAGCCAGTTTCGCATCCTGCTTTTGATGAATGTTGAAGTGCACTCCCCTTTTCATCAACCAAAACAGGCCTATTTGGACTCCGAATCCGAGGATTAACAGTGTCATCCATGGTTGAAGAGCGAGGAATTGATCGATAGGGTGACGCAGGTCTTTCGTAACCAAGGTGAGAAGTATTGCGTACACGGTACTCAAACCCAACATGCCGGTGAGGCTTGTTTTGATAAAAACGGTTAGTGGAGCAATACCCTTATTCTCAGTCATCTAGGAATCCTTCACTTTCAGATCGGCTTTGCGAAGGGTCATGGCGTTAACGACGACAATGACCGAGGAAAGGCTCATGAGCAAAGCCCCGAATGCAGGGGTGAGTCTGAAACCCAGGGGAATAAATAGTCCTGCGGCTGCCGGTATGGCAAGGATGTTGTATCCAAGCGCCCACCAGAGGTTTTGGACCATCTTTGCATAGACTTTACGGGAGAGGATGATCAATCGAACCAGATGCTGCGGATTGCTTTGTGTAAGGACGATGTCGCCGGCTTCCACCGCGACGTCGGTGCCGGCTCCGATGGCAACGCCGGCATCGGC
>Ga0155826_109_pt4 | contig 7186 bp, 7 predicted proteins | sample RifCSPlowO2_01_FD_107480 | JGI IMG/M metagenome (GOLD analysis project Ga0155826, IMG submission 107480) | Candidatus Chisholmbacteria bacterium RIFCSPLOWO2_01_FULL_49_14 | reverse complement strand
TTATGATACGGGCCTTAGAAAGCCATGATAGGCGTCATGGGGTAGAGAATTACACTCGTTGGTTAAAGACGAGGGCTTCCTATTAAGCGATGGTATTGTTGTTGCCCCGAAATTGTTGACGATCCTCTTCGCTCATGTTAAACTCCTACTGTTTTCATTGGAGTTATATCCATGTTACGTATCTCAAGAAAAGGCGATTACGCGCTGCTTCTGCTTACCGCTTTGGCACAGGCGGGTATGGGTGAAGTCGTTTCACTTAAGAAAATTTCTCAGACCCGCAATATGCCGTATAAATTTCTCTCTCAACTTGCTCCGCTTTTGGTCGATGCCGGGATTTTGGGGAGCAAAGAAGGAGTGGGCGGGGGATATTTTCTTGCCCGAAATCCGCAGCAAATCAGCGTGGGAAAGGTTTTGGAACTCATTGAAGGACCGGTGGCTCCGGTTGCCTGCATGCGCGAGGGATGCGTCTGCGAGCCGACATGCGTACAGAAGAGCGTCATGGAGAAGATGGCTTCTTCCTTTCAGCGGTCAATGCAGGGTTATACGCTGGCTGATCTTGTTGGGCGAGCCGCTTGATTGATATTTTTGGAGTATGCATATGTATGAAGTTATCCTTGATCTTGAGACGCAGAGAGCATTTTCAGAGTCCGGAAAATATGATCCTCGGACGTTGGGCGTGAGTTATGTTGGGATCTGTCGCAGGCAAATGGCCGCACAAGACCGGAATGCCGGAGAAGTGTTGGGGTTTTTCGAAAATGAGGTTGTGGAACTGTGGCCGATCTTAGAGCAAGCGGATCGGATCATCGGCTTCAATATCCTTGGTTTTGATTTCCCGGTTCTTTCTGCCTACTATCATGGGGATGTTTCCTCTTTTCGAACCCTTGATATTTTGGAGGAGGTCAAAAAGCAGGCGGGGCACCGGGTGAGCCTTAATGCTATCGCGAAAGAAACGCTCGGCAGGCAGAAATCCGGATCGGGGCTCGATGCCCTTACCTACTATGAACAGGGAAAGCTTGATGAATTGGCGAAGTATTGTCTTGATGATGTGCGGATTACCCGTGATGTTTACGATTACGGACTCGCACATAAAGAGCTCAAGTTCCTCAATAAATGGAATCGGGTGATATCCGTTCCCGTGGATTTTTCCAATCCCAGTACTGACGGGAAAATGAAGGTCCAGATGACACTGGGAGTATAGCAGATAGCGAATAGCGAATAGCCAATAGCATACAGCACATGGCTAATACTAGCGTAGGGTGGTTGAGGAACTCGCATGTTGAGGGAGGATTGTTGAAAAGGAAAGAAAAACTGACGCAGGAGTGTCTGCAGTGCGGAAACAGGATCGGAGCTGTGGCCGGGATGAAGGAAGCAATTTGCACAAACTGCGGTTGGAAAGACCCGTGCTGTGAATAAGATTAGCGATTAGGATTTAAGGTACAGCGTTTAGAGATTTATGCTGACAATCAAAAACTTACATGTTTCAGTTGAGGGGAAGGACATCCTTCGGGGGGTGGATTTGGTGGTGCGGCCGGGAGAGGTGCATGCCGTGATGGGTCCCAACGGCAGCGGGAAAACGACGCTTGCCTATACGCTGATGGGTCACCCCAAGTATCAGTTAAAAGTTAAAAATTCAAAATTAAAAATTAGTCTTGATGGGAAGAGTCTTCTGAATAATACGCCTGATGAACGGGCTCGACTCGGGTTGTTTTTGGCATTTCAATACCCGGTTGCCGTTGACGGGGTGAGCGTTGAGCATTTTTTGCGCCGAACTTCCTCCGTCATCAACGGGAAATCTTCCATGAGCGCACTTCAGTTCCGGCGTTTGCTTTCCAAAGAGGCGGAGAAGCTCGGCGTGCGGGAAGAGCTGCTGCGGCGCTCCCTCAACGAGGATTTCAGCGGAGGAGAAAAAAAGCGTTTGGAGATTTTACAGATGGCAATACTGCGGCCCAAATACGCGATATTAGATGAAACAGACAGCGGGCTGGATATCGACGCTCTTCAGGTCGTTGCACGTGGGGTCAACCGGGTGCTTCGCGATCAGAAGAACATGGGTGTGATTCTCATCACCCATTATCAGAGAATACTTCGTTTTATTAAACCGCAGGTTGTCCATGTGATGATCCGGGGGAGGATCGCTGAGAGCGGCGGCCGGAATCTCGCGGACAAACTGGAGAAACAGGGATACAAAACCTATGAGTAGATTTGCGCCAATTCAACCTGTACGGCATCATCCGAGCCAGTTCCGTCAAGCGTATCAATACGGATTCGCTAAATCGACGGACCAATATGTCTACATGAGCAAGCCGGGATTGTCTGCTCATGTCGTCGGCGAGATCTCCCATTATAAATCCGAGCCGACCTGGATGCTTGAGTTCCGGCTCAAAGCCCTGCGAATGTTTGAAGAGAAACCCACGCCGACATGGGGCGGGGATCTTGAGCAGATCAATTATGACTTAATCCGTTATTACCTTCGTCCCACCGATAAACAAGTACGGAGGTGGAAGGATGTTCCGCCTGAGATAAAAAACACCTTCGACCGTTTGGGCATTCCTGAAGCAGAACGCAAAGCCCTCTCCGGCGTGAAAGCCCAGTATGATTGTTTAACTTCAGATAGCGCAGTATTTACGAATCAAGGTGTTAAAAGAATTTTAGATATTAAGCCCGGAGACTATGTTTATTCTCTCAGTGAAAAAACTTTTCTTTTGGAACGGCAGAAGGTCCTTGGATTGGCCTTCAAAGGGAAGAGAAAGATTTATAAGGTTACAACTCAGGGTGGGAGGGAAATTAGGGTGACGGCAAACCACCCATTTTTCAGTCTAGTTCATTATAAGAAGAAAGATAAGAAGAGGGGACGATACAAAAAAGAGTGGCGATACCTATCTCAATTACGAGAAGGCGACTTGGTTGCTCTGGCTGTTGATTTTCCCGATCATGGTAGACCGTATCGACTGCCAAAGATTCAGAAACCGATCGTCAAGGTTCAGAGCCATAATCAGTTTGGAGCACATGAGCTTGATATCTCTCGCTGGTATGCGGATCTCAAATTCCCTGCTGAGACAGATGAAGAACTCATGTGGTTGCTTGGATTTTATATAGGAGATGGATTTCTGGGCGGAAAAGGCAAACACTCAAAAGGGAGATATATGAGAGTGGAGTTAGCAATTCCGGACTCGGAACAGCAGTTACGCGAGGAGGTTTCTCGGGTTGTCGAGCGGCTTTTCCATTACAAAATTATCACATCTGATAAAGATCGAGTAAAACTCAATTCTGTCCAGTTTGTTCAACTTATAGAGAAGCTTGGTTTGTCTGGAAACGCTCATACAAAACGTATTCCTGACTGGATTTTCTCCTTGCCTCGATCACAAAGACTTTCATTTATTGGCGGTTATTTTGATGCGGATGGCAACATTCGCAAAGCCTCGACACATAAAAACCTGGTTTTTACGAGTGTTTCAAAGGAACTGTTACATAACTTGAAACTTTTGGCGATTTCATGCGGCCTTAATCCTTCTCATATTTGGGACTTTTCTTCTCTACAAACATATAAAGGGAAGAAATACCGACGTAGCGGTTTTCGTATCCAAATTTCTGGCGACATTGAGTCTGTGGATAGTCGTTTAGAGAGGAAGCGAAGGCTTTTTGGTAGGAGAAAATATGTTCACCGATTCAAAACAGCCAAGGGAACTGTTTTTTACAAACACACCTCCGATCACATCGGATTTGCCAAGATTCTGTCTATTGAGGAAAAAGGCATGGAGCCTGTTTACGATATTGAGGTTGATGGGTTCCATAATTTTGTGGCAGATGGTTTTATTGTTCATAATTCCGAAATCGTGTATGGTTCGATTAAAAAGATACTGGAGAAACAAGGCGTGATATTTTTGGGCATGGATGAGGGATTGAAAAAACACGAAGATTTGGTGGTCGAATATTTCGGGAAACTCATTCCTCCCGGGGACAATAAACTCGCGGCGTTAAACAGCGCGGTGTGGAGCGGCGGGAGTTTCGTCTATGTTCCGCCCGGAGTCCATGTCACTTTGCCCCTTCAAGCATACTTTCGCATCAATGCTCCGAACGCGGGACAATTTGAACGCACGCTCATTATTGCCGACGAGGGATCAAGCGTTCACTACGTGGAAGGCTGTACAGCCCCGGCATATTCGAGCGAATCACTGCATTCGGCGGTGGTGGAAATATTCGTAAAACGCGGAGCCCGCGTGCAGTATACGACGGTTCAGAACTGGTACAAGACCGTCTATAACTTGGTGACCAAGCGGGCGTGGGTTGAAGAGGAAGGCGAGATGATTTGGACGGACTTTAACATGGGATCCAAACTCACCATGAAATATCCCTCGTTCATCCTTGCCGGCCGGGGAGCCCGCGGGGAGACGCTGTCGATGGCGATGGCAGGACCCGGACAGCACCAGGATACCGGAAGCAAAGCGACACATCTGGCCCCGCACACGACGAGCACCATTGTGAGTAAGTCAATCAGCAGGGGCGGCGGGCGAACCAGCTACAGGGGTTTAGTCACGGTCGGCCCGAACGCTTACGGAAGCAGGAGCCGCGTGGTCTGCGATGCATTGCTGTTGGATCCCCAAAGCCGGAGCGACACGTATCCCACGAACAGGATTCTTACCAATGATGTGTCTCTGGAACATGAGGCAACGGTCTCAAAGATCGGGGAGGAGCAGCTTTTTTATCTCATGAGCAGGGGACTTTCCGAAGAAGAGGCGAGCAAGATGATCGTCTCCGGGTTTGTGGAGCCGCTCATAAAGAAATTGCCTTTGGAATATGCAGTTGAGATGAACAGATTGATCGATATGGAGATGGAAGGGAGTGTTGGGTAAAGGGCGAGCTGAGGTCGGTAAACAGAAATTTACTCAGTCGCATTACGATTGCATTCGTAAGGATGGAGTGTTTGTCTAAGATCTGCCAGGCTGTTTGCCTGGCCTATGCTCCATTCGCAAATTTGTTGACCTTCCCGCTCGCATCTGGACAGAGTGGAAATCAGAGTGTGTTCCGTTTACGGAAGCATCTGAAGAGAGGATTACATGGAAGTTAGGAATTATAAAATAGGAGAGAATCAGAGCAAGCAGATTGTGATTGAGGGTTCGGGCCAGTACGTGGTTGAGCTTGTAGGCCGCGGGGCGCGTGCCGAAATCATCGGGGCATTGACCGCAAGCGGAGCGGAGGAACTTCATGTAGATGTGACCACTCATCACAGAGTTCCGGATACGAGCGCCGATACTTTTATACGGGCGGTGGCGTCGGATCGATCCAAAGTGGTATTATCCGGGATGATAAAAATATTCCGGGGGGCGCAGAAGACGAACGCTTTTTTAACTGAAAACGTTTTGATCATCTCCGATAGGGCAAAGGCCGATGCCGTTCCAAAACTGGAGATTGAGGCCGATGACGTTCGGGCTTCACACGCCGCGACCGTGTCAAAGATCAACGAGGAGCAGCTCTTTTATCTTCGCAGTCGAGGCTTGAGTGAACAGTCTGCGCGGGAGCTGATTGTTGAAGGATTTTTAGATGTTGCGAGGAAGAGAATAAAAAGCAAGAAACAATAAACGGTGGATAGCGAGTAGCGAGTAGTGAAAAGAGGATAATGAATGAGGAGTAAGGAGTAAGGAGTAAGGAGTAAGGAGTAAGGAGTAAGGAGTAAGGAGTAAGGAGTAAGGAGTAAGGAGTAAGGAGTACGAGATGATGAAAAAGAACGAAGGCAGGCTCAAACACGAATTGGACACAGAGAAAATCAGGAAGGATTTTCCTATTCTTGCGCGCAAAATTAACGGTAAACCGCTGATTTACCTTGACAGTGCGGCGACATCACAAAAACCACAATGCGTTCTTGATGCAATTATGGATTACTATTCCAGGCATAACGCAAACGTCCACCGTGGAGTCCATACGCTTTCCGGAGAGGCGACGACGATGGTGGAAGAGGCGCGAGACAAGGTGGCCAACTTTATCGGAGCCAAGAGGGAGGAGGTTGTATTTGTGCACAATGCGTCTGAAGCGGCAAATCTCATCCTCTACTCATGGGGAGAGAAGAATCTCCACAGGGGCGATGAGGTGGTTGTTTCTTTGCTCGAGCATCATTCCAATTTTGTCGGCTGGCAGCAGCTGGCGGCGAAGAAAAAAATGAAGTTCAAGGTTATTGACATCTCGCCTGAAGGGTTACTGCAGATTGAGGGAAGCAGTGAACACAACGAACGGGGAGTTGTCCTGGGGTCACTGGCAACGCTGCTCAACCCGCATGTCAAGGTGGTCGCCGTCACCCATGTTTCCAATGTTTTGGGGACGATTGTTCCGCTTCAAGAGGTGATTGCCATGGTCCGCCGCAAAGCTCCGGAAGCCATCGTCGTGGTAGACGCGGCCCAATCCGTCCCGCATATGCCGGTTTCCGTAAAGGATATCGGTGCAGACTTTCTTTTCTTTTCGGGACATAAAATGCTGGGGCCGACCGGCATCGGAGTGCTTTGGGGTCGGGAGCGGTTCTTTGCATCCATGCCACCGTTTCTCTACGGGGGAGATATGATTTCGGAGGTCTATCTTGATCACAGCGTCTGGAACAGGCTGCCATGGAAGTTTGAAGCCGGAACGCCGAATATGGCCGGCATGGTTGGCATGGGGGCGGCGGTTGACTACCTCAGTACGGTCGGTATGCAAGCAATCCGTGATCACGAGAAACGCCTGGTTTCCTACGCTCTGCCAAAGTTGGAGTTCCTCGAACACGAAGGGCTTATTAAATTTTACGGACCGCGTTCGGCAGAGAAGCGAGGGGGGGTTCTGACGTTTTCCGTGGTCGGAGTGCATGCACACGACGCGGCACAAGTTCTTGATTCACAGGGAATCGCGGTGCGCAGCGGCCACCACTGCGCCATGCCCCTGACCCAGCGGTTGGGAACTTCCGCGACCCTGCGGGCCAGTCTGTATCTCTATACCACAAAAGAAGAAATTGACCTCCTGATTGAGGGTATCCGTCAAGTCAACAACGTCTTTCGACCATGAGCGATGATCTGTATCGGGAAGAAATTCTTGAGCATTATAAACACCCGCATAATTTTGGGGAGTTATCAAAGGCCACGGTTACTGTCCGCGAGGCAAATGCGAGTTGTGGGGACCTCATTGAACTTCAGCTGTTGGTCCGATCCGGAACGATCGTCAAGGCAAAATT
>Ga0155826_125_pt4 | contig 7985 bp, 6 predicted proteins | sample RifCSPlowO2_01_FD_107480 | JGI IMG/M metagenome (GOLD analysis project Ga0155826, IMG submission 107480) | Candidatus Chisholmbacteria bacterium RIFCSPLOWO2_01_FULL_49_14 | reverse complement strand
TTGCCGACGGCGTCGAGCGCGTCGGTTACCTCCCGCACCGACTCGGGTAAATCGGTCATTTCCGCGATGCCTCCGGCGTTGTCGGTGATCGGGCCGAACGAATCAATGGCGACGATAATTCCCGTCAAAGAGAGCATCGACATGGCGGCCACGGCGATTCCGTAGAGCCCTGCCAAAGAATATGCCAAGAGCGAGGCGGCGGCGATGACGATGACCGGTAGAAAAGTTGATTTCATCGATACGGCAAGGCCGGCAATGAGGTTGGTGCCTGCACCGTAGTTTGAGGCCTGCGCAATATTTTGTACCGGGGAGTACTTGCGGGACGTGAAGTATTCGGTAATCACCACGAACGCTGCGGTTACCGCAATACCCAAGAGGCTGGCAAGATAGAGATTCATTGCGGATACCGATTGCCCGGACATGAGTGCGGTGGTAATCGGATAGAAGAGTACTGCGGCGATCAATGCCGATGCCAAAAGGCCGCGGTAGAGCGCAGGCATGATTTGTTTTGATTTGGGAAGGCGGACGAACAAGGCTCCGATCATTGAAGCGACGATGGCGGCGGCTCCGAGAGCCAAGGGGTAGACCACGGCGTTGGTATTGGCGAAAATCTGGCTTCCCAGGAGCATGGTGGCTATCGCCGTGACGCAATAGGTTTCGAAAAGATCCGCGGCCATGCCTGCGCAGTCGCCGACGTTGTCGCCCACCAAATCGGCGATGACGCTCGGGTTTCTGGGGTCGTCTTCCGGAATGCCTTTTTCAACTTTGCCGACCATGTCGGCGCCGACATCGGCCCCTTTGGTGTAAATACCGCCGCCGAGCCTCGCAAAAACAGAGATTAAAGAGCCCCCGAACGCCAGACCGATAAGCGAGTGAACATCCTTGGTGATTGTAAAAAAGACAGAGGTTGATAAGAGCGCCAGGCCGACGACCAAAAAGCCGGTGACCGAACCGCCGCGAAAGGCGAGCGTCAGGGCTTGGGACAAGCCGGTTTTGGCCGCTTGGGCAGTACGGACGTTACTGCGTACGGCAACCATCATGCCGATATAGCCGCTGGCTCCCGAGGCGGCGGCACCGAGGATAAAACCCAGGGCTGTGTTGATTCCGAGAAAGACCGCCAGGATGACGGCAACCAGGACGGCCACCACCGCAACGATGCGGTACTGCCGTTTAAGATAGGCAACGGCACCTTCCCGTATGGCATCGGCAATCTCGGTCATGTTTTTGGTTCCGCTATCGCGAGAAACAATCCAGCGGGACAGGACCAGGCCGTAGATCACGGCAATCAAGGCCGTCAGCATCGACACGGGTACTGCATTGGCAACTGTCAGCATATTTCTTTGCTCCTTTTTGGTCGAATCATCTTGGTATCACACCATTATATATCTAAGGTGGCTAGTTTGGCGTGTGTTTGGATGAACCGCCTCCTGGGAGGTACCTCCTCCCCCATCAAAGTGGTAAAGACGTGATCGGCGCGCACAGCGTCTTCGATCGCTACCTGTTTTAAGGTTCTGGTTTTCGGGTTCATGGTGGTTTCCCAAAGCTGAGTGGGGTTCATCTCACCCAAGCCTTTGTAGCGTTGGAGATCGACGCTGCCGTCTTTGAATTGCGTTTTAACCAGCTCGTCTTTTTCCTGATCGGTGTAGGCGTAGCTTACTTGCTTTTTTCCCTGGATTTTATACAGCGGCGGCAAGGCGATGTAGAGATGGCCCTTTTCAATCACTTGGTTCATATGGCGATAGAAGAAGGTCAGGAGGAGCGTGGTGATGTGTTCCCCGTCCACGTCGGCATCGGTCATGATGATGATGCGGTGATAGCGAAGCTTGTCAGCATTCATGGTCTCCCCAATTCCCATACCCATGGCAACGATGAGATCTTTGAGCTCGGCGAACTCGACGATCTTATCCAGGCGCGCCCGTTCGGTATTCAGGATTTTGCCTCCGAGCGGCAATATGGCCTGAAACTTGCGGTCTCTTCCCTGCTTGGCGGAACCGCCGGCCGAATCCCCTTCGACGATAAAGAGTTCGCTCAGTGCGGGATCGCTCTCCTGGCAATCGGCGAGTTTTCCGGGGAGCGTTAGACCTTCCAAGGCGCCTTTTCTGATGACGGCATCTTTGGCGGCGCGCGCGGCTAAACGCGCCCTGGCGGCGAGCATGACTTTTTCGGCAATATGCCGGGCTTCGGCCGGGTGTTCCTCCAAATATTCATCAAGCTGTTCCTTGACGACGCTGTAGACCGCCGATTGGGCTTCCGAATTGTTGAGCTTGGTTTTTGTCTGGCTTTCAAACTGAATTTCGTTGGCCGGCATCTTAACAAAGACCACCGCGGTCAGGCCTTCTTTGAGATCATCACCGGTGAAGCCGTTCTTTTCCCCCTTCAAAAACCCCGCCTTGGTCGCGTAGTCTTTGAGGGATTTTGAAAGGGCCATGCGGAAACCCGTGAGATGAGCGCCGCCGTCGGTGGTATTGATCACATTGGCGAAGGATTCGATGTTCTCGTTGAAGGAATTGTTGTACTGGAGGGCGGTTTCCACCCCGATTTTGATCGTTCCGTCGCTCCACTCACCCCCGCAGTAGATCGGCGGATGCAGCGGTTTTTTGTCTTTGTTGAGGTGGACTACCAGAGAGAGAATGCCGCCCTCGAAGAAGAAGTGTTTTTCCTGCCCGGTCTCTTCATCCAAGAGATGGAAGAAAAGCTTCCTGACCAAATACGCCCGCTCCCGCAGGAGATGTTGCACTTTTCTAAACGAGAAGCGGTTGCTTTCTTTAAAAATCTTCTTATCGGCAACGAATTGGGTGACGGTGGCGCTTTGAGCGTCAAGTACCGGATGGACGAATGATGGGAGTTGCGCTTTGATTTTATCCTGCGGGATCTGCTTTACCTTATATTGCGGTTTGCCGATGACGTATTCCTGTATGGAGAATTTTTTATCCCGTTTGACGACCACTTTCATATGCGAGGAAAGGGCGTTGACCGCAGATGCGCCGACACCGTGCAGACCTCCGGATGCTTGGTAGGCGATTTCTTCAAATTTCCCGCCCGCGTGAAGTTTAGTCATGGCGATTTCCAGGGCGGAAACTCCCGATTTATGCTTTTCGACAGGAATCCCCCGGCCGTCGTCGGCGACCGTGACCACGGAATTCGTGTGCAGGACGCCCCAAATGTTTTGAGCAAAGCCGCCGATGGCTTCATCGACCGAGTTGTCAACAATCTCGGTGATCAAATGATGGAGTCCCTTGCTGTCGGTTGACCCGATGAACATTCCTGGACGCTTCCTGACCGGCTCGAGGCCTTCGAGGACTTTGATCTGTGCGGCCGTATAATTCTGGAGCAATTGAGAAGTTTTTGGCATTTAAAAAAAAAGACTAGCGAACTCGAGCAACCGAGCTCATTGTAGCAAATCGACACTTTTCTGTCTATCTCACAACCTCATATTGGATCGTTTGCCTGCCAAAATCCCCGAAAAACTGCAGGATTTCTTACTCAGGTTTTATTGAAAAACGGACCGTTTTTTTGATCCACAGACTCAAAGCCGTCCTCGAATAGACGAGGAACATGTTCATAAACTTTGATTTACTGAACCCGTACCTGCGGTTGCGGTAATAGACCGGAACAATCAGGCTGCGAAGTTTCAGACGGCTTGAATCGGCTAAGAGACGCATGAAATATTCTCCGTACCCGACAAAGATCTCTCGCGTGTTCATCTTGGTGAGGCAGGTTTTTCTGATGCAGTAAAAGCCGCTCAAGTAATCGCTGTAGCCCGTACGAAAGAGGATTTGCAGAACAGAGTTGTAGATTTTACTGGCTCGATAGCGCCAAGGCGACTGCATGCCGCCGCCCGGAACGAATCGTGATCCAACGACAAGATCATGCCCGCGCATCTTACTGAGCATGACGGGAACCATACGAGGGTCGTGGTTAAAATCCGTGTCCATGACCACGACGTACTCCCCCTTGGCTTTCTTGATCCCTTCGTGTACGGAGGAAGCGAGACTGGGTGGACCCGTTCTTTCAAACACGCGTACCCGCGGATCTTTCCTGAAGGTTTGGCGACAGTCGGCTGCCGTTTGATCGGGACTGTTGTCGTCGACGACAATAAACTCAACGGAATCAAACCTATTTGAGAAGATGTTCACGAGCCTGCGAATGAGAAGCCTGATATTTTCGCGTTCCATATACGTGGGGAGAATGATTGAGACGTTCATAGTTTTACGGCGTCGATAGCGACGGAACTCTGGGCAGTGCTGTTTTGATCCGCTGTTTCCAGACGGCGCAACAATGGAACCAGTATGCGGGTCACGGCAACTGAGCGTACAGATTTAAACAGCACTTGACGGTCTGCAAACCTTTTGGTGACTGCAGACGGAAAAGCAAAGGGAAGCAGCAGTTCGTGCGTGCGCGTCGTCCGTTTCGGATTGTAATGACGGACGGAGACGATATGCAAGCCGTGCCGTTTGAGAAACCGTCTCCAGGTGGGTACGTCATAGAGATTGTGGTGGCGAAACATGCCGTTGACCATCCTCCCATAGGCTGCCGCGCAGCGACTGCACCCGATATTTTTAAGGAGCGAGTAGCCCATCAGGTTTTGAGTCAGGCGTGAAGTGGGGCAGGTGAAGATGAGATGGCCGCGGGGTATCAGAACCCTTGACACTTCTGCGAGGACTTTCTCAAGTTCAAGGATATGTTCCAGAACCCCATTGGAGAAGACCGTCCGTTGCGACTGCGCTTTCAGCGGAATGTCGGTCGCGCTGGTGAGGATCAGGTGTTTGTAGACACCGGTTTTGGAAGCGCGCTCCAATTCCTGTTTGTGGATATCAATGCCGACGTCGACTGCGCCTTTTTTTGCGAAGAGCACTTGACTGAAGATGCCGTCCCCGCAGCCGATTTCCAAGATAGGCGGGCGAAATGAGAACTGTTCGAGCACTTCGGCTTCGAGCGCGCGAATTACCGCCCAGGCACTCGGCGCTTGCAAAAGCAGAGGTTTCAAGTATTTAACTTTCATAGGTGCTTCACATACCGATTCCAGCGCTTGAAATAGAGACTGAACTCGCCACTTTTTTCGAACGAGTGTTTCCGGTAAAAATGATTGGCTTTCCGATTTGCCTGCGTGCAGGAGACTTGGTAGAAGTCGATCCCCTGTTTCTTCAATGACGCCTCGAATACTTTCAGCAACTGGCTACCGATGTTCCGTCTTTGCTGCTCTTGTTTCACGGCGATCACCGCGAGTTCGGCTTTTGTCGATTGTGCTTCCGAGAGGAAGGAAAACAACAGCGTACTTGCGCCCTCCACGATAAGCCTGGGCGAGCGCAAGCCCTGTTTTGCGACAAGCAGTAGGTAACGGAAGAAGCGGGATGAGAGGACTGCGCGCAGGAGCACGGGAAAATCAAGACTTCCAAAAATAAATCCCTCGATTTCGTTCTCCTCCATCAGATAGATGATCGTTTGTTTTTGGAGCAGGAAATCCCGATAGAGCGTCTGTAAAAATTCGTCTCCCAGCCTCACCAAAAACTCACCCTTGAGTGCCTGGAGATGGATTTGCGCAAGCTCTGGGACGTCTCGAAGCGTTGCAATCCTGATCATATTCTGAAAAAATCGTGTATGACATGACTAACTCTTGCGATATCAATCCTCGTCAGCGTGGTTCCGGAAGGTAAACTCATCCCCCGTTTTGCCAGCATTGAGGACACCGGGAAGCGATCCGCTTGCCGATACATGGGAAGCCTATGGAGCGGAGAGAAAAAGGGCCTTGTTTCAATGTTATTCGATTCAAGGAAACCCATGAGATCGGCTCGGTTCCCCTTTTTCCCCGGTTTGAGGAGGACCGAGAACATCCAAGAGGAACTGCGGGCCCACCGTTCCTGCGGAGGGAAGACGAAATATTCATGCAAATCGGCAAGGAGCGCTCTATACATTGAAGCGATGCGCCTTTTTTTTGCAATGAGCCCGGCTGCCCTTTTCACCTGCGCCAGGCCGAGGGCTGCCTGCAGACTGCCCATCCGGTAACTGTAGCCGATGATGGGGTGGTAATACTTCCTTTCCTGGCTCATGGCGTGGTTATTTAAAAAAACGATGCGGTTGTAAAGACGTTTGCTGTTGGTGGTGATGATTCCCCCCTCACCGGTCGTCAGCGTCTTGTTGCCGAAAAACGAGAAGCACCCCGCGGAGGCGAGTCCGCCCACATGCCGCTTTTTATAGCGCGCGCCATACGCCTCAGCGGCATCTTCGACGATGGCAAGCTTGTGGGCCTTGGCAATGCGCAGAAGCGGCGACATATCGGCAGGATGGCCGTAAAGATGGACGACGATGATTGCCTTGGTTTTTTTACCGAGCTTGGAGAGAATTTGGTCGGGGTCGATCGTCCAGGAGTTGCGCGTCACATCGACAAGCACCGGACGGGAACCCAGATAGGATACGGCATTGGCAGTGGCTACGAATGTTAAGTCAGGCACGATGACTTCGTCATCTTTTCCGATTCCCAAACCCGCGAGTGCCAATTGCAGGGCGGCTGTGCCGCTCGAAACAGCGTGCGCATAGCGGCAGCCCACCGAGCCCGCGAACGCTTCCTCGAATTGTCGGACCGCGGGACTTTTTGACGACAGCCAGCCGCTCTTCAGACTTCGGGAAACTAGACTGTGCTCCAGCGCAGAAATATCCGGTTCGCAGATTGGAATCCGTTTTGTCGTCGAGACAGCGTTTTCAACCCCGCCTCTGTTTGTACGCATCGGTTCATTATAAACGAATCAAAGCGATCAAGAACTTTTTGCCTCTAACCAACGGAGATCGTCTTGTAGTAGTATAGTTTGGCATGAAAATGATCGCTCCCTTCCTGTTTGCCATCGTCATCCCGCTCATCTTTTTTGCAAAACTCTTTATTCCCGAACCGAGCATTTATGTTACCCCGGACTTCGCGGCTTCCGATATTTGGAATTTTAATTATCCGCTCAAGGATTTTCTTTCACAATCGCTTAAACACGGAGAATTACCATTTTGGAGTAAAGGAATTGCAACTGGTTCACCGGTTTTTGCGGAAGGCGTCATCGGGTCGCTCTATGGATTCAACCTCCTATTCTTCGGATTCCTGCCGACATCGCTCGCTTGGAATCTCTCCTATCCGGTTCATCTGTTCCTGGCACTTCTGGGTAGTTATTTTTTCTTCCGGAATTTAGGCTTGAAACCTGCCGCCTGTTATTTCTCTGCGTTCTCCTACAGTTTCGGAGGATTTTTTATCACCCATCTGCAGCATCTCTCTCCGGTGCAAGCGGCAGCGCTCATGCCCTGGATATTTTTGACCGCGGATCGTGTTTGGATCAAGGCAAGTAAAACAAACATCCTGCTCTTTGCATTCCTGGTTAGTCAGCAGATATTCACGGGTTTTGTTCAAGCATCTTTCATTACCCTGGTTGGCGTCATGCTCATGCTCGTCGCCCGGAGGCGAGAGCGCAGCATCACTACTTTCCTCAAAAAGATCGGCCTCATAAGCATTGCCCTCGTTTTGGCTTTTGCTTTGGCGGCCCCGCAAATCCTACCGACCATGGAGTTCAAAGACCTCTCCGCCAGAAGTCAAGGGCTCTCACAAGCCGAAATCTTCCAGTATCCGTATCGGATAAAGCAGCTGGTCACAATGCTCGTGCCCAATGCATTCGGAACACCGAAAGACGGAAGCTTCCCTTCACCTTTCTCTGACCAATCAATGGGTATCTACTGGGAAAATACCGTTTATATGGGCATCTTGCCAGTGGTCTTTGCGTGCTTTGCACTCTTTCATACGCGGAAGAAGCGGTGGGAGCGGTCATTCCTCTTTTTGGCCGTGATCTCCATCCTTCTGGTGTTGGGACGGTCTTCGCCCCTCGCCTTTATCTATACATACCCCGGCTTTAATTATTTTCGTGTGCCGTCGCGATTTCTCCTGCTGACTTCCTTTTTTCTGGCGGCCATTGCGGGAGTCGGATTTGAGATGGTCGTTGATTTTATCAAGCGCCAAAAAC
>Ga0155826_103_pt6 | contig 8728 bp, 12 predicted proteins | sample RifCSPlowO2_01_FD_107480 | JGI IMG/M metagenome (GOLD analysis project Ga0155826, IMG submission 107480) | Candidatus Chisholmbacteria bacterium RIFCSPLOWO2_01_FULL_49_14 | reverse complement strand
GAGGCATGGGACGCCACGGCGGAGGCTGTTTCAGCGGCAAAGATCCGACCAAAGTGGACCGTTCCGGAGCTTACGCCTGCCGCTTCCTGGCAAAAAATATCGTTGCCGCCAAGCTCGCACGCCGCTGTGAGGTCAAGGTCGCCTACGTCATCGGAAGAGCCGAGCCGGTTTCGATCGCGTTCAACACATTCGGGACGCAGAAAAAGCCGGATTCCGTCATCCGTAATTTCGCGCGCGAAATCTTGGATCTCAATGTCCCCAACATCCTTGAGAAATTGGATCTCCGACGACCCATCTACCGCAGGACAGCCAGCTACGGCCATTTCGGAAATCCCGCCTATCCGTGGGAACGGATTGTGTCCTGATTCTTTCCCCACATGTAATGTGGGGAAGCAAAACTCCTCAAGAAGCATCGAATATTTCGGTTCTTCACATTAAATGTGTAGACGGAGTGCAGCTGTACATCCTCTTGAATTTCGGGTTACCTTCGATTTACAATACAGCTATGCAAGATGCTCCTTTAGCGGATCGAATCCGCCCGCAGAAACTTTCCGAAATCATCGGGCTCGGGCACCTCGTCGGGAAGGGAAAACCTGTCCGCCTCGCGGTAAGAAAGAAGACCATCCATTCAATGATTTTCTGGGGACCTCCCGGATCGGGAAAAACCACGCTGGCAAGGGTCATCGCCAACGAAATCGGGGGCAAGTTCCATCAGCTCTCCGCCGTCTCCGCGGGAAAGGATGACGTCAGAAAAGTCGTCGCCCAAGCCAAATCTCCACTCCTGGCGGGGCGAACGGTCCTGTTTCTTGATGAGATCCACCGCTTCAACAAAGCCCAGCAGGACTACCTCCTTCCCTTTGTCGAAGACGGAACCTTGATCTTCATCGGCGCCACCACGGAGAACCCGAGCTTTGAAGTCATCGCGCCGCTCTTGTCCCGCTGTCAGGTGTTCGTGCTCAATGAACTGTCGGAAAAAGAACTGGCAAGGATCATTGACAGGGGAATGAGGGAACTGAAGGTGAACATGGAACGATCAGCCAAGGATTTTATCGTGAGCTTCGCCAACGGCGACGCCCGCCAGGCATTGAACCTGCTTGAAGCAACACACATGCTTTATCAGAAAATCACGATTGAAAACCTGAAGTCCGCCCTGCAAAGTAAATTCCTGCGCTATGACAAAAAAGGCGAAGAGCACTACAACACAATCAGCTCATTTATAAAGTCGATGAGGGCGAGCAATATCGACGCCGCCATCTACTATCTTGCCCGGATGGTCGACGCAGGCGAAGACCCATTATTCATCGCCCGCCGGATGGTGATTTTTGCTTCCGAAGACATCGGCATGGCCCAACCGACCGCTCTGGTCGTCGCCAACGAGATCTTTCGCGCCTGCGAAACCATCGGCTACCCCGAATGCGCGATAAACCTCGCCCACGGCGTTGTCTATTTGGCATCCGCGCCCAAAAACAGGTCAGCCTACGACGCCCTGCGGGCCGCGCAAAAGGATGTCAAACAATACGGCAACCTCCCGATCCCTCTGAACCTTCGTAACCCTGTCACCAAACTGATGGAAGATATCGGATACGGTAAAGGTTATGAAAAATATACCAAAGAAGACCTACTACCTGAAAAATTGAAGGGGAGAAAATATTATAAAATTGATAGAAGCTGATATATAAATTGATTGATGAAGGCAAATCCTGAGTCTGAACCATCAAGAAAGCTAGTTAAAATATACAGAAATCAGGCCGAAACTCTCTTCGAACAATACGGTAATAATTTTGATCAGTTCACAGAAGGCCTCGGTGTTCTGACAGAAGAAGGTGATAGTCTTCTTTTGCAAGGAAAAGCAACTGGCTACAACATCTTACTTTCGAAGGAAGATATGGATCTTGCAAGTGGGGAATCGCTAATATTTTATAGTAACTACATCGGGAAACCAGGACATTTCGGCGAATTGATAGCAGAATTGGTTGACGGTGACATTATTGCCGAAAGAAAAATTCGTTTGGGAAAAAGAGCCTCGAAAACAATATATAGCGGTAAGTGGAAAGTCGACCCTGAACATGAAAAATTGGGTTGGGTTGAAGGTAAAGACCAAACTGGTAAAATACGGAAAAAAAGAGTATCAAAAACGGTGGAAACAGTGGTTATATTTTCTACAGAAAGCGACCACCAAGCGAAACAAATAGTAGAAAAGATTTACAAAAAAGTGGAATGGACATATCCAGATATTAGAGCGACCATCTCATTGAGGAACGCATTATCAGAGCAAAAATTTGAGGAAGTTATAGCAAATATCCTTGTGCAAGATGCTGCACAAATGATTGCACTAGACATTTCTGAGAGTTTCAGGAAACCATATATTCCAGAGCCAAGTTTGGCAAATCGAGAGTTGGTGACTTTTATCGTTTCTCCGGCATCTACTTCCGGCTAGGAAGAAGTGTTGCTCCTACACCTTCTCTCCAAGAAAACACGTCGCCCGCAGGACAAGTATAGACAGCTGCGGTAACCGGAGGAGGAGTGACTAGATGTTCAACAAATGTGCCAGGTTGGTTATCCGAAGGGCATGGTGGTGTTAAATGTTCATAGTATTCCTTGACCCTGTCCATGTGTTCCAGAGTGCTCATTACAATCTCCTTGTCAGTTCTTCTATCTGTCTCAACTTTTTTCATCGCTGACATGACCTCTGCATGATTATATCACTGGGGGAATAAAAGAGTGTTCAAGGCCGTATTCTACGATGAATCCAACTACTTAGCGACCTAGACAAGCATGACATACCCGATCGGTGCGTTGCGATGAACAGCTGTCTGGGGTAGTTATAGCTCTCTTCAACATTGTCATCCAGATCTGCCTGGCCCGTTTGTGGACGGATATGCGGTCAATATGGTGCGGCGCAGGCAGGAAGGAGAGCCAAAGGTCGATGCCAAAAGAATTGTTTTTGCCCAAGACGCGATGAGCGTGAAAGAACTATCTGGGCAAACAGGAGACGTGATGGCCCAGGTAAACGTATTGGCAGAAGAGGAAAACGAAGATTTGCAGAAGCTCGAGGAGATTGATCCCAACAAACGACCGCTGTACGAAAGGCGCGTTGAGAGAACAAAACGAGCCTTAAAACTCATACAACATTTCGAAAAAAAAGAACTCAACCTTGATGCATTGACCAGGATTATGGCATTTCGTGTCGGAGAAAAAGGTTTTGTATACGCCAATACTGACGTGAAAGCCGGAGTGGTCGGTGAAATCTCTGGAGATACAATGCAGATGAGAATACTATCAGGACCGGCGATAAAAGAGGATCTTAAAGCAGGGAAATACGAAGAAATATCAATCCCGCAACGAACTCATTAGTTTTTTGACTTGCAAAAATAGAAATACTGAACAAATTCAGAATTTATTCACAGTCAATTTCAGATTCTTCCAACGAAGAAATACTGCCTCTCAAGAAATAGATGAAGTAATGAGTGCCTGATATACTAAAAGGGAGAAAAGTTTATAGAAAAGTATGGCGGAAGCGATTACGGGACTACAAGAAGAAGTGGACAGGCAATACAGGCTCTTGGGCTTTGAGGGCTTTGACGAAGGGTTTGAACAGTTAGATCAGGAAGTAGGCGGTATCTTGGGAAAACCTCCCGAAGAAGTCAGAGAATTTCTCCATCAAAGAACCGCCCACATCGAAGACAGCAAAGACCGCAAATCAGCAATGAAGCTTCTCGAACTAAGGATGAGCTCCTTGAGGATTCAAGAGCAGCCGTAACGATTGCCTAAAAGCGACCGAAGAAAATAATCATGCACGATGAACAAATTAAAAACCACTTTAAAAAGTAGATCCCACGATCTGCATAATCCTAAAAGAACTGCGGCTTGGAAAATATCACTAGAGGGAATCCAAATAGTACAAGAGAGATGTTTCTGATAAAATCATGGCTAAGATGAGAAAAAGATCCATACTCAACTTCCAGGTGCTGATAACACAGGATGAAGACGGCATGTTTGTCGCTGTCGCACCCGCTATTCCCGGTTGTCACGCTCAGGGCAGCACATACGAGGAAGCACTCGTAAACATTAAGGATGCTATGAAACTTTGTCTAGAAGTTGCAAAAAAAGACGTAAAGTATCGGGGAAAAATAGATTGGCCTGAATCGAAGAAAAACCCAAAACTACTCGGAATCATTAATATTCCGATACCCTCATCAATGAGAGCAGAATAATCTTTCATGCCTCGGTTACCAACAATTTCTTCAAGAAAATTTTGCAAGTTCTTGGAAGGACGGGAATTTATACCAATTCGTCAGTCTGGAAGCCATCGGTTTTATAAACACAAAGATGGAAGAACAATGGTGGTGCCGATACACACGAAGAAGGACATCGGAAGGGGCCTGCTCCGTCCTATTCTTCGCGATGCAAACATCTCTCCGGAAGAATTTGTAAGATCGTTGTAAGAATAATCCAGTAGTGAAAACAGCCCCCCGGTTATGGATAGAAGGAAAGTCAAAACCCACTTTAAAAAAGCCGACCCGACGATCTATTCGGTCCTCAAGGATCTTCAGCTAGGAAAATGGGTGAAAAAACACCCAACGTCAGGATTCTTTCCGATCCTCTGTGAATCGATCATCTCCCAACAGCTCTCGGACAAAGCGGCGAGAACCATCTACGACCGTTTCCTTCTGCAGTTGCCCGATAAAAAAGTGACGCCGGATGCCGTTCTGCGGATCCCGGATAAAAAAATGCGCGCTGCCGGCATGTCCTGGTCCAAGGCAAGCTACGTCAAAAATCTCGCTTTGGCAACCAAAAACGGGGAATTGAAACTGGCCGCACTCCCGAAACTCCCGGACGATCAAGTAATACAAGAACTCATCAAAGTAAAGGGTATCGGACCCTGGACCGCGGAGATGTTTTTGATCTTTTCGCTGGGCCGGGAAGACGTCTACTCGCACGGCGACCAAGGGTTGAAAACCGCGATTACCGAGCTCTATAAGCTCAAATCCCCAACCCGAGCTCGAATAGAAAGAATCGTCGGAAAATGGAAACCATACCGATCCTACGGCTGCATTGCCCTCTGGCACAGCATAGACGCGAAAAAATGAATATCAAAATGAAAGAAGCTCAAAATAAGCGAAAGATTACCGCTCTCGGAAGTCCGTTTGCTTCTTCTTTTCATCGAAGGTAATGAGAAAATTTCAAAGACTCCCTGTCTTCCGAGCAGGTTGACACCAATTTCCAATTCATCTGAGAAAACCACCGGAGCCTTGAATCGTTTCTTTCCAATAGTCATGGAGATGGTATAAATATGCCCTCTTATTCTTCCTCCAACACCACCCATATCAACTTTCTCTCCCTTGCGCAAAGGAACCCCGAGCTTATCTGCAACTGTCGAGTCAAAGAGCGACACACCTGCTCCTGAATCAACGAGAGGGTAAACATCAGTCGTTCGAAGTCGGTAGGAAAGGGAAACCCGCGCGATCGGAAAATCTCCTCCGTCAGGAGATTGATAGTAAGGAAATGAGATCTTCATCGAGGGGATGAGAATATATACGGACCTTTGCGCTTTTCAGGCACCCTGAAAGCACCAGCTTTTGGTGGGTGTTTTTTTGTACCAACGACGAACTCACTAATATCCTCAAGACTTTCTCCGAAAGCGATGATCCGCTCATTCTTGATTGCCACCCACTTACCTGAGAATCGGGGTAATTTTTCTACTGAAACATTGACTTTTTTCATATCAGCGTCATTCTACCATACTGATGGTAGAGTAAGATGAGTTTATAATTAATCACGGAAGAGAATATGCCCAAGAAAATCATCCTCATACGTCACGGAGAAACGGAGTATAACCGTCAGAAAAAATGGCAGGGATGGTCTGATGTTCCCCTCAACAAAGCCGGGAGAAAGCAAGCCCAGCTTTTGGCGCACAGACTCAAACATGAAGTCATCGATGTCTTATATACCTCTGATCTCAAACGAGCCGTCGAGACGGCGCGAGCTATCGCAAAAAGCGTCAACCTTCAAGTAATAAAAACCAAAAAATTACGGGAAAGGAACATCGGTATCTTGGAGGGAGTAAACTTTCAGGAATCTGTAGAAAAATATAAGGATATCTTTGATGGATTGTTCGGCAGCCATGACGAATCGTTTAAAGGACACGGTGGAGAATCAGTAAAAGAAGTCAAACAAAGAATCAAGGAACTATGGAATGAAATTCGAGCCGAGCATCAGGTAAAGATCGTGGCGATCGTTACTCACGGGGGAACAAAGCACCACATCATACGATTGCTCGTTACAGATTTTTTACAAGACATGCAATTCGGAAACACCGCAATCACCATCCTCAAAAAAGACCGCGATGGCGCTTATCAGATCACGCTTCTCTCCGACATCAGCCACTTGCAGGAATAATCCCACAAACAAGCAACACTTCATTCTTTGAAAAAATCCGCTGAGCGCTGCATGGCTTGGGTGAACGAAGGGCCGGTGAGGTTGTGCCCGCCGCTTTGATATTCGAAGAGCTCGTGTGGGATCCCGGTTTGATCCAAGACGCTCATTAAATTACGGCTGTAGCCGATGGATACGACCGGATCGTCCGCTGCGTGATGCACCTCAACAGACCCCGTGATACCGTCAAGGTAGTTGGTCGCGGGGACCTTCCGCCAAAACTCGCTTTCCGTGCTGAACTGTCCGTACAGATTGAACAGCTCGTCGCGCTTTCTTCGACTCTGCGAATCCGCGGGAGGCGGCTGGTAGCTGGCGTCCGAAATCCGATATTGGGAAAAATCTTCGTAGGTGTAGACCGCACCGGCCCAGATGACTACCTTGTGAATTTCCGGCATCGCAACGAAACTGCGGAATACCACGTTGCCAGCCATGCTGTGTCCCCAAAGGCCGATGCGACCGGTATTGACGATCGGTCCAAATCCCGTCGAAGGATCCTTCAATATTTTTACAGCAGCGACGGCATTCAACGTATCGATGACGTAATCCCCGGAATAATAGGAGCCGCCGGGATCTCCTTCCGATTGATCATGCCCGCGCAGATCAATCTTGAAAACAACCAATCCTCGGCGTGCAAGAAAATCGACGTAGGAGGTGTAATTCACGAGCGTGCGGTATTGAGCGGGCGGGATATAGCCGTGGACGAAAACTACGGCCGGAAATCCAGCCGCGCCATCCGGATTCCGAGGGACTGGGCCTTTGGGAATCGTCAACATGCCATTCACTCGATAGCCGTCGGATTCGTAGCTGGTCAGATAGGAAGAATAGGACTCGTTTTCCGAGATGAGTTCGAGATCGCCTAGGTTGCTGTCATACTTCCGGCTTCTTAAATACGGCATAGTGAGTTCCATGAAGGGAAAAGGTGTTTCCGTCGGAGTGGGGAAAACCTCGGCGATACGCCGCTCGATATCCGGCAGATGAATGTTCCGCAGTTCTGATCGCACCATGAGTAGATATGCAACACCGATGAGAACAGCCAAGAGAATGACTCCGAAAATCAATACCAGCCTATTTTTTTTCTTTTGGATGGGATGAAGCTCTGGAGAAATGAATGCTTCCGGCTGCAGGTCGGGAGCTTGCGAAGTAACGGACATTTTTCCAGTATATACCAGTAGTCGAGCGGCCTTGCTTAAAAAACAGCCATGCTATACTTGTCTTTCTTGTTATAAAAGGACAACGGACAATGCTCATGAGAAAATCATGGTTTTGGTTGCTCATCGTCGGGTTTCTGGTAGCGGGTGCCGGTCTGTTTTATTCGCGCGGCTCAACACAAGAGTACACGTTGACGCCCCCAGCCTCTTCCGAACCGAAAGATTCTTCAGCGACGGACGTTGTCGAGCCCGTCGAACCGGACGCCGGACCGGACCGCGAGATCGTCGCCGGCGGCCTGCAAATCCCCTGGGAAGTCGGGTTTTTACCTGACGGCAGGCTCTTGGTGAGCGAACGTCCGGGACGGCTGCTTCTCATCGGCGAGGATCGCCAGATTATTGAGATTTCCGGCGTGAGGCATATCGGGGAAGGCGGACTTCTCGGTTTTGCGCTGCATCCGGATTTTGAAAAGAACCGGCTTGTCTACCTCTATCTCACAAGCCAAGAAAACGGCCAAATCGTTAATCGCGTGGAACGCTACCGCCTGGACGATGCTTCCCTTTCACAGCGGGAAGTGATCCTGACAGGCATCCGCGGCGCGTCAAACCACGACGGCGGACGGATCGCGTTCGGTCCTGACGGTATGCTGTATATCGGCACCGGTGATGCCGAGCAGTCTCAATTAGCCCAGGATACCAACTCACTCAACGGCAAAATACTCCGAGTGAACGATGACGGGAGCATCCCCGCGGATAATCCATTCGGCAACGCCGTCTTTTCGTACGGGCACCGCAACGTCCAGGGTTTGGCATGGGATGACGAGGGGCGATTGTGGGCGACCGAACACGGCAGAAGCGGCGTCCTTTCCGGCTTGGACGAATTAAACCTCATCGAGAGGGGCCGCAACTACGGATGGCCGGAAGTCCAGGGTGATGAAGAACGTATGGGCATGGTCCGGCCAGTCATTCATTCCGGAAATGAAACTTGGGCACCTTCCGGCGCCCAGTACCTACCTGCGCAGGCAGGCGTAGAGGAAAGTATCTTTTTTGCAGGGCTGCGGGGAGAGTCGCTGTATGAGGCAAAGGTAGAAGGCGGGAGGGGCATTTCATTCACGAGGCACTTGCGGGGAGAATACGGGAGATTAAGA
>Ga0155826_116_pt2 | contig 14421 bp, 13 predicted proteins | sample RifCSPlowO2_01_FD_107480 | JGI IMG/M metagenome (GOLD analysis project Ga0155826, IMG submission 107480) | Candidatus Chisholmbacteria bacterium RIFCSPLOWO2_01_FULL_49_14 | reverse complement strand
GAAAAGTCAAAATCGGCAAGCTCAACGTCGATGAAAGCCAGGAATATCCTGCGAAATTCGGCGTCATGAGCATTCCCACAGTTATCCTTTTCAAAGACGGGAAGGAAGTTGAGAGGAAGATCGGATTTGGCGGCAAACAGGGATACGAGGGGCTCTTGAAGAAAGCCTTGTAAGCGATAGATATCGATAGATGTTGATAAATATTGATAGAGATGGATATTTCTGAGCTTGAAGTTTATCGACTCGCAGAGGATTTTGTTGTCAAGATTTATCAGGAATCAAAGAAATATCCACGAGAAGAACTCTTCGGCATTACATCACAAATCAGAAGAGCTTCGCTTTCGATTCCGTTGAATATTGCCGAGGGATTTGGTAGATACCACTACAAAGACCGCTTGCAGTTCCTATACAATGCTCGTGGATCCTTGGTTGAAGTGAAAAGCTTGTTAAATATCTGTGAACGTTTGCAATACCTGAAGAGCCAAGAGACAAAGCATTTGCAAGAAGATCTGACAAAGATCCATGTGAAGCTCAACAACTACATCAAGGCTACGCAGAGGAGAAGTTAGTCGATAGATAGACGTGGATAGACTTGGATAAACATTGATAGAACAGTGTCAATTTCTATCAACATCTATCGATTTCTATCAAGGTTTCTCTATGAGTGATGCCAGGAACACCATTATTATTGGATCCGGGCCGGCCGGATATAGTGCGGCCGTCTATCTTGCGCGTGCCCGGCTTTCACCGCTCGTGCTGGCGGGAGAAGCATGGGGGGGTCAGTTGATGCTCACGACCGAAGTGGAAAACTACCCCGGTTTTATAGAGGGCATTATGGGACCGGAACTCATGAACCGAATGCGTGGGCAAGCAAAGCGGTTCGGAAGTGAGATTCTTGATCGGGATGTCTCCAAGGTTGATCTTTCGACTCAACCGTTTCGGGTACAGATCGGTGAGGGCAGTCTAGCGCAGGAATATCGGGCAAAAACCATTCTCATTACAACCGGGGCGAGAGCACGAATGCTCGAACTCGGGGAGGAGCGTCTTTTGGGTCGCGGAGTCTCGACCTGTGCCGTCTGTGACGCAGCGTTTTTTAAGGATAAGGTCACTTTTGTTGTCGGTGGCGGGGATGCGGCAATGGAGGAGATATTAGCCCTCACAAAACATGCAAGGGAGGTTACCCTCATTCATCGGCGAGACAAGCTTCGAGCGTCGCAGATCATGCAGCAGCGAGTCCTTGAGGAGAATAAAGATAAGGTCAGTGTGCTTTGGAATACCGAAGTCCTTGAGATTAAGGGGGATGAGAAACTTGAGGCGATTGTCGTAGAAGATTTGAAAACGAAGAAGCGGAGCACACTTCCGGCAGATGGGCTCTTTTTGGCGATCGGTCATCTGCCGGTTACCGATCTGTTTACGGGACAGTTAGAACTGGATAATAAGGGATATTTAATGACGGGGCTGAATGGACTTCTGCATGCACCTCATGCATCGCAAAAATCTCAGAGCAAGACAAGAGGAAGCAATGCCCGTATCGATGAAGGATTGTGGCTGGAAGGATACCCGACAATGACGTCGGCTCAGGGTGTCTTTGGGGCGGGAGATGTCGTTGATTTTCGCTATCGCCAGGCAGTCACGGCCGCGGGATTCGGATGCATGGCGGCGCTTGATATTGAGCGGTTTCTTACCGGAAGTTCACAGAGTTGGTAAAAATAGTCTAAGAGCTATCAAGCTATCGAGTGATCAAGCGATCAAGATAAAAAGATGGCAGGCGAGATAAAAAGTTTCCAAGATCTGAAAATTTGGCAAGTAGCAATGGAAATGTTCGAAATGGTTTGTGAGGATGTATCGAAGTGGCCAAGGACCCAAATAAGTAGAGCCATTGAGTATCAGGTATTAAAATCCTCCGGATCAATGGGTGCGAATGTGGCAGAAGGGTATGGGAGAGGTGTACCCGGTGAGTTCGAACAATTTTTGCGTTATGGTCGGGGATCAAGCGCCGAAACTGAGGATTGGCTACTCAAAGCGCAGAAGCAGCATCTGATTTCAAGTGAGAGACTTGATTTTTATCAGGAGAAAATATTGGCGTACAATAAAATGGTTGGTTCATTCATTCGGAGCCTGAGAACACAGACAAAGCGCAACAGGAGACTTGATAGCTAGATTTCTAGATTGCTATTGGACTTTTCTATGCCTGATCCATATATCAACGCGGTTGCTCAGCTTGATTCAGTCAAGAAGTACATCGACGCACCAGGAAATCTATTTGATCAATTAAAGACTCCGGAACATATCATTCGGAAGAGTATATCCGTTCAAATGGATAATGGAAGCAAAAAAACATTTGTTGCTTTCCGATTACAACATAACTCTGCCCGTGGTCCGTATAAGGGTGGAATACGCTTTCATCCCCAGGTGAATGAAGCGGAGATGAAAGCCCTCTCGATGCTCATGACCTGGAAGTGCGCGGTTGTTGATATTCCCTTCGGAGGCGGCAAGGGCGGGATTGTCGTGGATCCCAAGAGTTTATCTGAAAAAGAACTCGAACGGCTCTCGAGATCCTATATGAAAACATTTGCTCCATACTTTGGAGCTTGGAAAGACATTCCTGCCCCGGACGTCAATACCAATGCACAAATTATGGCCTGGATGCTTGATGAGTACATCAAAATTCAAAATTCAAAATTCAAAATTCAAGATGATGAATCTCCTTACGCTGTCCTGACGGGAAAGCCGGTGGAACTGGGCGGATCGCAAGGACGGGAGGAAGCAACGGGATTCGGGGGCGCGATTGTTCTTGAACAGATTGCGAAGAAACTGAAGCTCAAGAGACAGTATACAACGGTTGCCATCCAAGGATTCGGAAATGTGGGGTATTGGTTTGCCTACTTTGCCGATCAGGCTGGGTTTAAAGTCGTGGCGGCATCGGATAGCAAAGGAGCCATATTTGTTCCCAAGGGTATGAATCCGGAGTTGACGCTTGCCGGAAAAAAGGAGCAAGGAACCATCGCAGGAAATTATTGCGTCGGATCGGTCTGCGATGTGAAGCTGGGAAAGACGCTTGCTGAAGAGGATCTGCTTCAGCTGAAGGTTGATATCTTGGTGCCGGCGGCTCTTGAGGGATCCATCCATAAAGGGAATGCCGGCAAAGTCCAGGCGCGTACCGTCATTGAAATGGCGAATGCTCCCGTGACTCCAGAGGCTGATGTGGTTCTTCAAAAGAAAGGAGTTCTTATCGTTCCCGATATCCTCTCAAATGCCGGAGGGGTGACGACTTCATATTTTGAGTGGTCGCAAAATCTCTCTGGAGCATCATGGAAGAAGGAGGTTGTTCTGCAAAAATTGCGGGAAGTGATGGAAACTTCCTTCGATGCGGTTTGGAGCGTTTCAAAAGAAAATAATATTGATCTTCGCAGCGCGGCATATGTGCTGGCAGTTCGGCGTGTTCTTGACGCGATGAGGTTGCGAGGAACACAATAGTACGCTTGGTTGACAGCTTGAGTTTTGTTGCGTATAGTGAAGGCTCTGACATGAAAGTCCCCGAAAAAATCATTCCGCTTCTGTTCGTTCTGCTTCTGGTTGCCGCTTTTCTTCTCGGGAGGTATCAGGGACAAATTGAGTTATTGCGCGGGGGAGTAGTACCTCAATCGGGTTCCGGGCAGAGCGTTGCGCAAGGCACCCAGACCGGGAGTCAAACCAATCCCGCGCCAGGAACCACCGGTGGTAAGGTGACCGTTATTCCCGAAGATTTGTGGAATCAAGTCTTAACCGATCCGGCCGCGGCCAGAGGCTCTGAGAATGCTCCGGTAACAATGGTTGAGTTTACCGATTATCAGTGTCCATTCTGTGAGCGGCATTTTACCGACACCCAGCCTCAGATTGAACAGGATTATATCAATACAGGAAAAGTCCGTTACCTCATTCGTGATATGCCTTTGCCGATTCATCCCAACGCTCCGGCCGCCGCCTATGCCGCGCGGTGCGCCGCCGATCAGGGAAAGTACTGGGAAATGCATGACCTTCTCTTTCAAAAGCAGACTGAATGGTCGTCCGGCAATACCGATGAACTTTTTTCCGGGTATGCGGGGGATGTCGGTCTTGATGTGAACTCGTTTACCAGTTGTCTTTCTGACGGGAAATATAAGAAAGCAGTTGATGCGGATATGGCCTTGGCGCAAAAAGTCGGAGTGGGAGGTACGCCGGCGTTTCTCATTAATAAGGAGCTCATCATCGGCGCCCAGCCATTTACCGTCTTCCAGCAGGCCATCGAGAAAGCCTTGACCTCCGGTTCTTGAAGATTCTCATTCGTTTCCCAGAGATAGGGTTGGGTTCCGTCAAATCATTGACTTGAGAGCTTGAATTTGTCAGGATTGAGGGGTTATGTCAATTTGGCCCGTTCACTGGAAGCTTCGCACGCTCGTCATTGTCCTCACGTTTGCCCTCGTGTCTATTTTTACCTTGAGCACCCTTCTGGTGTATTCCACCCGGGAAGAAGTGGTTTGGATCCAGACAACACGCATCGGGACGCAGGAACAGGTTGTTGCCCGGGCTGGGGCGAAACGCATTGAGTCTTTTTTCAGGCGAGTGGAGACGGATCTCCACATCATGTCCCAGGCAAGGGCGGTGGGAGCGTATGAACGGTCGCAAACGGGAAGTCTTCTTGAAGTGGCGGTGGATCGCTATGCCGGAACTCCCCTTGTCAGTTTTGTGCGTGTCAATAAGGATGGTCAGATTGTCTTGTCGATTAATCGAGAGCGGATACCGATAAATGTAGGCGTTGATGTTAACGATCGTTCCTATTTCTTATGGGCGAAAGAGCAAACGGATGCAGGGGGTGTCTTCCTGTCGGAACCGATTATCGCGCGAGCCGGGCCGCTTGAGGGGCAAAAAATTCTGGTAGTCGCGGTGCCTTCCTATCGTGACGGCGTGTTTGACGGAGTCATGTTTGCGAGCATCGGGTTTGATCAATTGATTGATGAGTATGTGAAGAGTTTGGCTGTCTATGAAGGGGTACAGACCATACTTCTTGATCGAGAAGGAAATATTCTTTCCGGAGTCTTTGCTCAAGACGATGTGGGGCATAACGCGCGGGACATCATTGCCAGCGACTATCCGGATAAGCAGAAATTATATGAGGGATATTTAGATGAAATACTCTCCGGCGTTAACAGCTGGGTTGAAGTTGATCTTCAGTTTACTCAAGAGGGGAAGAGCGGGAGGTGGATTGTCGGATTTGCTCCGATGTCGTTTGGAGAGCGAATGTGGTCGGTGGTGGTCTTGGTTTCGCATGATGAAGCGCTGGGCAGGTTTGAACGCTATCAGCAGTATTCACAGCTGGGGCTCGTTTTTGCCGGTCTTGGCGTTGTCAGCATCGGATTATTGTCAATCGTCTCCATGCGGAAAGCCCAGTTGATTTGGTATAAGCGGGGATTTGAGCGGGCCAAGAAGCTCAAAAAGGATGCGATACACGCAGTCGGAATTGACGGAAAACACAGATAAGATGTCAGGCAAGAGCAAAAGACGTTGAGTCTTAGGGGGACTTAGTCTTCATCTTCATCTTTTGGACCGTACTCAGGATTCATGATTTTCTTCTGACATTTTCCGCAGAACATTGATGGAGTTTGCCGATTCACGAGATTTTCATTGCTGCAGTACGGACAGATGAGAACTTCATAGTTTTCCGGGTGCAAGTGTTTTTTGGTGACATCATCAAAGGAAAACATCAGGACGACGATACCGAGTTGGGCGGCAGGGAGTCCGAGGATCAATTTCCATCCGGGAAGTGGGAGGGTTAACAACCAGATGCCGCCGATGAGCAAAGCCGTTCCCGTAAGAATTGGAACTGCGCCTCTGAAGATCAGTTGAAAAAGATCATAACTATCATGTTCTTTCTTGTTTATGGGTGTCATTTCCGGTGCCTATCCATACCCATTGTATAGAGTGGGGTGGTGGCAACGCAATTGGTCGTTCTGGTTCTGGCTGTTCTCTCTGGTAGTTAAAAGAGAATGAAGATGATTGCACAGCCTGACGGGGTCGTCATCGCGATCTTGCAGGATGGATCAAAACATTTTTGTTTTTAGAGATCTTTCCTCAATATTTTGGCAGTTTTTCAGTTGAGTGCCATTATTTTTCCAGACTAAGAAAGGGTTTATTGACGATTGGTTTAACGAAAGGCTGACAGTATTTATTTTATGTCTTACAGTATTATCTTCTAGGTCTATTATTGTGCTTGATATGAGCTGAATATCTTTATCGGACAACCGTCCATCGATCATCTATCATCACTATTATTGTCCTGTATATAAATCTTAAAATAATTGATTGAACACTATTGTGGTTATATATTTCCTGCTTCAACTCATCTTCAATGGACTGATAATCGTGATAGTCTTATAGTAATCATAAACCTCTTATCATTTTCCTTTTCCTGATTTTTTTCCTTCTGACACATATTCATTCCATCGTGGCCTCCATGAAACACACCCTCAAGTGGAGGATACAAGCATACTTTTCGATCAAATATTTAGCTGTTCAGGGTCAATCCTCGAAGTCTTTGGTTTATCGAGATTTCCTCTCTACAAGGCTTAGAGAGGCTGGGAAGGGGTGTACAGCGGCTTTCAGTGGCACTATCGAATTTCAAACCCCATCCTTCGCTTATTCCTTTATTGCCTCATTTCCAGATGGTCCAAGAACAATATAGCTTATTCTGTGCTTCTATCGGTTATTAATCATCTTTGCATTAGTCATCTTATAGTACAAACTATACTAACTATTCATCTGGATATATCTGTTTTCTATGCGAGTTATACAATATCATTCATCAGTATTCTCAAGTGGAAACGTAGGCTTATAGCGGCTTGACAGGCTGTAACCGAAAAAGGTAACATGTTTTCAGAAAACTTTTCTCAAGTAAACTGAATATCTGCCCAAATGAGACATATAACTGCCCGTGATAAGCTTCGTATTCTTCGAAGAGTACTTCGGCATAAAGAATCCGTTTCTGCGGTTTGTAGGGATGAGGATATCTCTCGCAAAACTTTTTATTCTTGGAAGGGAAAGTATTTGGGTGAGAGGAAAAGCGGAAACTGGATTCGTTTGAGGCGCAAATCCCATCAAATATCCGAGCGCATCGTCAGCACAGCCGCATTTCGTAGAAGTCTACTCAACATCGTTGTGCGGTATCCCGGATGGAGCGTGCGTCGGTATGCAACGGCTCTCCAAAACCTTGGATTCAAGATTTCCCATATGAGTGTTTTAAGACAACTCCGGGCATTGGGACTTGAGCATATCCATTCCCGCCAAGAATTTTCCCAACTGCATTCTTTCCAGCGTCGGGTCGTACAGGCCATCGACCACCGGCATCGGTGGCTGCTGCCTCGGGCGCGCAAGATGATGGTGGAGGAGGCTCTCCTTGGCGAACGATCGGTGGATCAAGTTTGCCGGGACTATCGGGTCAGCCGAAAGACCTTTTATAAATGGAAGAAGCGTTATCAACGGTATCTTGAGGATGCAAAACAGGAGACTGCTCCTGTGAGTGTTTTTACCAATCGACATTTGCGAGGATATGACCACCCCTTGTCCGTCTCGCCTCAAATGCGCGAGCGGATCCTTCATCTGGTTATTAAGGAACCGAAGCTTTCAGTGCACACTCTTGCCCAACAGCTGGTGGGAATAAGCTCTCACGGCGTGGCCAATGTTCTTTCCCGCGAAGGACTGAATACGAGTGAGATGCGCGTTACCTTCTCTCTTACACAACATACAATTATTCAACCTGCTCAGTCGACTACCGGTTGGCTTGGGAGGCTCAAGCTTGTCTTTGAAGAGTTTTTGCCAGGATTGGCACCGGCCCCTCCGCCTTTCGACTTTGCTCAAGGTAGACCTCTCTTTTTCCTTCGACGCCTCTCTCCGTTTATCTTTTTCTCAATCTTCATCTTTATCGGCCTCTATGGATGGGGGTATCTTTTGGGAAGCGCGCAGACTCCTTCCCAGGCCGCCGGTTTTGCCTATGCTTCCTTGGCCCTCTCAATGGGATCGATCTTCTTTCTCTATTCTTTGAAATACTACTTTACTCTGGCCGTGGTCTTGAGCTTTTCAAGAGAAGTTCAGGACGACACTCAAGACCCAACTCAAGACTTAAAACTCAAAACAAGTCTTCAGTCTTCAGTCTTCCGTTCTCCGACCGGTTGGCTGGGGAAGCTGTTCGGGATTGGGACATCAAAGCTGAGCTTTGGAGATAAAAAAGCTCAGCTTTTCTCTTCTTCCACAGGGGGGCTTGAGCCGGATCTGACGAAGATAGAACTCATGCGCCACCCGTTTATTTCGGTTCATCTTCCCATGTACAACGAAAAACGGGTTGCTGAGCGATTGTTAATTGCTTGTACGTCTTTTGACTATGACATCAAAGGCGGAAAAGCCCAATATGAGATTGTGGTGGCCGATGACTCGACGGATGAAACGACTGCCATTGTTCGGCAATTTGCCGACCAATGGAACAAGAAAAAAGAAGAAAGAAACAATACGCCTCTGATCAAGGTGATCCACCGCGACAGCCGGGAAGGCTTCAAAGGCGGGGCCCTCCGTGAAGCGCTCCGGGTCAGCGATCCTCGGGCGGAGTTCGTGGTTGTCTTTGACGCGGACTTCGTTCCCTATCCGGATACGCTGGAATTGTTCCTGAAATATTTTCAGATCAACGCGGGGAGCCTCTCTAATTCAGAGAACCAGAATACTCAGAAGACTCAGATTTCCAGAGGATCGGAATACCAGAATGTCAGAGCATCAGAAGGTCAGAGTATCGGACCATCTGGCTCTCCGAATCTCCGAGACTCCGGTTCTCCGAGTTTTTCCGAGTTTTCCGATTCTCCGATGAGAGGTTATCAAGATTCGAATATTGCAGCCATCCAAGGTTATCAATGGCACGTCCTCAATAAATCGGAGAACTGGATCACCAGGGGAGTGCGATCCGAATATGCCGGTAGCTATGTCATTGAACGAAGCGGAGCGGAACTCTACGGAGGTCTGAAGCAGATTGCCGGATCTGTCTATATGATCCGTAGAGACCTCCTGGACCAATTCGGTTGGGGGACCAGTATCACGGAGGATTTTGAACTCACCCTTCGACTCTACGCTGCCGGTTACCGGGTCATCTACACCCCCTACATCCAAGCCCCTGCCGAATGCGCTTCTACGCTCAAGCGTTTAATACGTCAGCGGATGCGCTGGGCGGAAGGACATTCCTTCAACATCCGCAAGATGTTCCTGCGATTGCTGTTTGGCGGGTGGAGTGAGAACGCAGGGGAAGCCGATCAAGTGAATAATGAAGTACGACGTATGAATTATGGATTGAATTCCCATGATTCATCATTCATGATTCATGATTCAAAGGACTCCCAGAAGCAGGGAAGGGTTTGGAGACCCTCCCCATTATCATTGTCCGAGAAGTTGGAGTTCTTATATCTTAGTCCCTACTACCTGCAGGCTGCTTTCTTCATCTTAGGAACCATCAGTTGGCTGTTCTCGGAAACCCTGTTTCAAGCCCGATTGCCATTCTGGACCAATGTCTGGGGTTGGTCACTGGTCCTCACTAACTTGATCTCCCTCCCGCTTATGAATGCCGTGGGGCTTTTCTTAGAGGAAGCGGAAGAGCGTGATTATCTCGGCATTCTGGCGTTCACCGCCCTCACGTACTTCTTAACACCGTTCCAAGCCTACGCTGCGGTCAAGGGATTCACCGAGCGTGAAGAAGGCCCCTGGTTCCGCACACCAAAGACCGGCAGGATCACGGATGTCCTCACCCGCGGGAGGTTTTTCCGGTTCATCTCAGGAATATTGCCTGGGAGAGCCCACGCCGCTTTCTCTCCGGTAATCGCTACTGTTGCGTCGGCTCGGCTTATTGACTTCAGAGGATCAGATACCTTCAAGATCCGTTCAAAAAACATGTATCGACTCGGGAATTTGTCCGTCGTGGTGTTGCTCGGTGCCGCGATGCTTCTGTCCATGCTTTCCCCATTGATACCGACCGTACCGGAGGCAAACGCTGCATCCCCCGGTCAGTTGAAGAGCCTGACGAATACGACAAGCATAGCCAATCAGGAGAAGGCGGAAGAAATCGATTCGCCGGTTCAAGTCCGATTTGAAACCGGGTCCGGAGAAATGCTCGAGATGATTTTTCATCGGGAGCCGAGGGTGCGAATCAAATTGGGAACCAAGGAACTCGATATCACCACCCTTGAAGTGCAGGGTATCGGTAGAGTGAATCCACAACGAAGTCTCTTTATCGGAAAAAGGGAAGTCAGATATGAAGAAGTGGTACCGGGAATTGACTTAGTTTACAGGATGCATAGGAAGGGTTTTAGCGAAGAATTTGTCATCAAACAGCCAATGCCGATCACCGGTGTTACACAGCGGTTGATCACACAAGGCATCTCCGTCGTCAGTCCCGCTCCGGAGGTTTTCGGTTTCTATGATAATGAAGGGAATGATGTTTTCCGTTTCGGCCGCGCCTTCATCAGTGAACAGGTAGATGCGACATTGCGATCCGATGATCTCAGCATCACTCTGAAAAAAGCGGCATTCGGCTATGCTGTTGAAAAGGCCATCGGTGATGAGGGGTTCCAATGGCTTGTTTCACCTCAAAGAGTTTATCCCATCGTCCTTGACCCGCCGGTCAATATTGCCGCCAGCGGTTATACGAATGCCGAGGTCGAATACGGAGGCAATCAACGCAAGCTCGTCTTTATGACGCTCAGGGATCGCTACTACGCAGTAGGGAATAATGCCGCGAGCATTCAGCTTTGGGTTTCTGACGATAATCAAGGCAGCGCTTGGACTCAGCTATCGGATCTTGATGATGACAATGATGATCCCAATCCCACAATGGTCGTTGACGGAGACAACTTTTGGGTGGCCTGGAACGATAATTCTTCCGACAATCCGCAATTCCGTCGCATCACGACAACCTCTTTCTCGGAAACACCGGAAGCGGTGTGCACGGGACCTGATATGGGAGCCGTCGGCGCCGTGGACGTGAATGCATTCGCAATAGCCAGCACCTACCTCTATTTCGGCAGCGATAACGATCCGGATCTTTACCGCATTACCAAGAGCGAATATCCTGATACCTGCGAGTCGGGGGATTTTACTTCGATTACCAATACTTCGGACGGTCCTACTGCAGGAAGCCGGCCGGTGTTTGAAGTAACGAGCGGCGATGAACTGCATGCGGTTTGGCGCACCACATCGGGGATACGGCACGGCATTTACTCGGGTTCTGCTTGGAATACATCGGCACCGTTCACCGTGAACTCGTTCGATTCGACAAGCTTTTCAATGGTCAAGGATGGGAGTAATAACCTCTATGTCATTGCGGAGAGCGCTGCAGGTGACGCCAATGTCTATCGTTGTTCGGCAACCTGTACCGGTTCTTGGAGCGATTTAGGAACAGCAATTGTTGACACTGACTGTGCTGCCAGCTACACGGATATTGTCTATACGAGTTTGACCTACGATTCGACCAATGACGACCTGATTGCATTTGTCGTTGCTACGGATGCCACCAACGAGCGTGCCTGTTTCCGTCGCTCCTCAGATATGGGTTCGACCTGGGAATCGACAACTTGGGATTTGGGCTGGGTGAGTACGGCGTTATCGCATATCAGTTCGACGCATACCGTTTCCGATCCCGCGAGAGCCGCGGTGACGTTACGCGATAACGGCGCGTATTCGTTTGCGACGGTGCCCGAGAGTATAATGCTGTTTTTGCTGTCGCCACTCGTTCCGGGAATATTAAGAACGCTGAAACGGAGGAACAAAAGAAGACGATGAAGAAATTCCTCATTGTAAGTTTTATAGCCAGTCTTTTCTTCAATATCTATTTGTTCTCGCAAAGACCAAAGACATCCAAGCCGACGGGGGTGATAATCGAGGAGTACCCGTTTCTGGCCAGAAGGATCTTTCTTGAAAATGCAAACGACGTCATTATCAATTTTGTGCCGTTACGGCAGAAACTTCGGGAGTATGTCGCTCAGCAGGATGAGAAGATCGGTGTTTATTTTGAATACTTACCGACAGGGATTGGCATCGGCGTCAATGACCGCGAGGAATATTTTCGTGCAAGCCTGGTGAAAGTACCGGCTGTGATGAGTGCCTATAAACTCATTGAAGAAGGTCTGATCTCCGAAAGCGAACCCTTGGTGCTTAAGGAGCACCACTTGGATTCTGCCTACGGGACTCTTTGGATGCGGGGGGCGGGGACAACGCTTACCGTCGGGGAAGCAATTCGGCTCACGATCGTCGAATCTGACAATACCGCATACGAGGTTCTCAATGAAAAAGTCAATGAGATACTGCAGGCGGAGGTTGGTGAAGAAAAAAACATCGCCGATGTCTATGACTATTTGGATATCCCTCATGATGAGGAGGGTTTAACCCAAGAGATTACCCCCAGAAATTACTCGTCGATTTTGCGTAGCTTATTTTTCTCTGCCTATCTTGACTACGAGGACTCGAATGATCTTTTACGGCTCATGTCTGAGTCTGTCTTTGAGGAGGGAATCGCGCTGCCTCTACTCGGGAAAGCCGAGGTTGCCCATAAATTCGGAGTCCACAATGTTGAACCGGAAAGATTAAAGGTCCACTCCGACTGCGGTATCGTGTATCTTCCCAAGAGGCCGTATCTTATCTGTGTCATGATTTCTTCCGGTGATGCAGCGACCGCTCAGTACATGCAGGATATTTCTCAAATCGTCTTTGACTATATCTCGAGTGTCAATGCAGGCGGGGAAAATGAGTAATACCCCAAGAGCTCAAAAACACACTGTTCAATATATTTTGCTCATTTCAGTCTTGGTGTTGATGTTTATGCCTTTCATGGCGGTGTTCAATGATCTTCTCACTCGTATTGTCATGCAACTGGATTTTTATCAATTTCTCCAGAAAGTCGTTGTTCCCATAGAAATAAGAATGGTGGGAGTACTTCTGTTACCTTTCGGGTTCAGGCCTCAGATCGTTGGGGAATATCTCAGCATAGGGGGCAGTAATGCGTTTCTTATTGAAATTGCCTGGAACTGTGTCGGTTGGCAGTCGTTACTCTTTTTTATTTTGACCTCCTGGGTTGGTTTACAGGGTGATCGATATACGGATTTCTCAAAGTTTAAAGCCTGGTTCATCGGATTCTTGGGTACTTTTTTTGTCAACTTAGGAAGAATAGCTGCAGTCGTACTTATTGCTTATTATTTTGGACAAAACGTCGCGATCGTCTTTCATGATATTGGTTCTACAATGACCGTATTGGTTTGGCTGATAGTATTTTGGTGGTTTGTGTACCGCTTCGTTCTAGAAGAAAGAAAGCGGTTCGAGATTGAAGAGACCGTTGTGGTTTGAGATTGACAGGGCCGGGCCTTGTCAATCGATACTCAAGGCGTGGATAGCTTCTTTGGGATCGGATTTATTTCCTTCGACGAACTCCTGGTAGGAGAGGTATTTGTTCAGATTTGGATGGTTTCTTGAGTTGTCAAAGTAGGTGAGAATGAAATGCGGCTTTACCCAGGGAGCTTTTTTCTTTCCTAAATAGTACGAATAACTCGAGTAAGGATAGCTGACAGGGCTGGGCCCTGTCAGCTTGGTGGGATTGAGATGGATGTAGCGGGAGAGGTGGAGGAGATGCGCGTCTTCAAGGATCAAAGCGGCTTTGTAATTACCTTGGAATAGATAGCCGACACGTTTGTACCTTCTGTTGAAATACATCGCATAGGTAGTCGAGAGTTTTTGCAGGAATTTGGGCATTCCAAGTTTGGTTTTTTGTTTCATAAGCAGGTGGAAGTGGTTCGGCATGAGGCAATATGCGCACAGTTCAATTTCCTTCCCCATGTTGGTTAGTGGCCGAGGACGAATAATGGATACTTCAGGAATCTCAGCGAGCGGATGTTTTAGATCTTTCTGCTTCGGTGAAAGATAGTATTTCAATAGATAGAGGAAGACTTTATAATCTTGATCGTCTTTAAAAATCTTTCTCTTTTCGACACCGCGGTTGTAGGCATGGTAATAGCCATTTTCGACGTAAACCTTCACACGGTGCTTGTGTGGCATACTTTATAGTGTAGTGACAGGGTCCGGCCCTGTCAATCGGAATATATGGCTAAACAGCGACTTTTATTCTGGATATTATTGTTTCTTATCGCTCTGTGGGTGGTTTGGCCGGCATTCGGGACCACGGGTCCGGCTTGGATGGGTAGCGCAGATGGCTTGATGCTTGCCCGGGCAAGATTTCTAAGCGAAGATTTCGGATTGGGAAGCTGGAATCGGTATTGGTTTTTAGGGATTCCGGGTCAACAGATCGGTTCACCGCTTCTTCCATGGCTACTTTCCTTGCTGACAGTACTGACAGGGTCGGACCCTGTCAATCAGTTTGGGGTGTGGAGGGGGATGGTG
>Ga0155826_103_pt4 | contig 20560 bp, 12 predicted proteins | sample RifCSPlowO2_01_FD_107480 | JGI IMG/M metagenome (GOLD analysis project Ga0155826, IMG submission 107480) | Candidatus Chisholmbacteria bacterium RIFCSPLOWO2_01_FULL_49_14 | reverse complement strand
TGAGTCCGACGGATTTGTCGAAGAGAATGACACCGACCCGATAGATCAAGAAAACTCCGAGTGCGTTGACGAGAAGAAGAAAAGCAACCGGTAGGTACGGCAAACCATTCTGCAGAAGATAAAGGGGACCAATAATATAATAGTACAGGGGACTGTGAAACACTCCGTCAACCTCAGTTCTGGGACCCAGAAGGATAAGATCGCGCTCGCGATAAATCCGCTGCGACTCATATGCGTCTCGTGCCTGATCATAGCCAAAGTAGATATTCTCGGGGAACCGAGACAGCCGATACGCTACGGCGACAAGGAAAATCACGGTGAGAACCAGGGCAGGGATCGGAATTCCGCCGCGTTTAGATGCCTTCTCTATTGTGGGTTTACCCATATTCCATGATCTTATATCGCTGACGCCATTCTCACCCGAATGCCGCCGAACGTCATTCCGCCAAGAGAACGAGTATCGGGAATGGAAATAGTAAAGTCCGGATCCTCATTCGTAAAGACAGCATCCACGTCGGCCCATCTCAGGAGGTAGGCAAACCCGGAAGCTTGACCGTAATCGGTATCCAGATGAATCCGAACCGGATCCCCCTCCCGGTTTGTTTTGATAAATTGAACTACATTCTTCTTTTGCTGTAAAGAGAAGGGATTGATCGCCTGCGTATGCGCTCGGAAGTTCACAAACCAGAAAATGGCCAACATGAGGACGACGAACCGGGTTCGCAATGGCGAACCCGTCACCCACGAAGATACGGATACCAAAACAAGCAGGAGAAATCCGACGAAGCTCGGAAAAAGATAATACTCCGGTACAGGACCATTGTAGAAGAAAAAGACCAACGGACTCGAGATCAGGAGGAGCGCCGCAAACCGGTGTACCCGAATCGCGCCCCTGAGAAAGACAAGCACAAAAAGTGTGAGGAGGACCGAAATTGGCGTAGAGGCTGCCGGAATGATGATCCGAAACCAACTGGTCGCAGCGATACGGGTTACGATGAGCAAGCGGAAGACAAGAGAATACGACGGAACTGCGGCGTGCGATAACAGTCCTTTAAGAATGAGGAAGCTATGCCTCAAATCAAAGGCGACAAGGGGAGTAAACCAAAAGAAAAATGCGGCAAGGGAAAGCATCGCCGGGAGGAGCTTGCGCCCGGAACCCAAGAGAAGGAATATCGGCAGGATGATGAGGGCGAAACCCGAGGGATGCATCTGGGATGCAAAGCCGGCAATTGTGGAGGTTGCAAGCAACCGTGCCGAACGGGAAAGTCGAGTCTCACCGGCCAGCCAGAGTGCAAGCAGACTCAGGAAGACGATGCCATTGGTGGGAGTCGAAGACTGATCGATACGAATCATGCGATCGGAAACGGCATACGTGAACGCGCAGGAGAGACCTGCAAACCGAGAGGAGCGTTTTCCGACGAGGTAGAAAAGGTAGGTGCAGACAACGCCCAAAACCGCCTGGAAGAGGGGAAGAAAATCCGGATTGCCGTTTGAAATCAGAACGAGTACGGCGACAAGATAGGTATACCAAGGACCGACGAAGATGCCGGGGATGCTCGTTTCCTGTCCGATGAGCGTCGGCTTTCCTTCCAGGATTCGCTGGGCGCTCGTCATCACCAGCTCCTGGTCAAAATCGAATCCGGTAAATTCGTTGATCCGGTAGGTTCTGGTAAAAACTGCTACGAGGAGAATACCGATAAGAATAATTCGTTGTCTGTTCATGAGGCTCTGCTCATGAGTATATTGAATGTGAGGTTCCCTATACAACTATCGGAATGGAACTCGTAAAAAACCGTCGTGCCAAGTAAGCAGAAGTGATAGAATCTTCCCATCGATCTGAACACCCCAAAGAATAAAGGTAAGATGCGCAAGGACAAAACAAATCGATGCTACTTGTGCGGTTTTCGAATACCAAGCATTGCTTTTAAAAAACTCGGCTGGAATATCCTGCAGTGTAAAAGCTGCGGAGTATACAACCTCGATTTTGCAGGAGAGTATCAGCAATTCATCAGAACCTACTATGACAGAGGATTTTTTACCGGAGGTTCGAACCGAGCGGGATATTTGAGCTATGAAGGCGATCGAAAGGCAGAAGACAAAAATATGGCCAACTATCTGAAAGGAGTACGCAGGTTTGTACAATCCGGAGAACTCCTGGATGTCGGATGCGCAACCGGATTATTCATGTTGCAGGCTGAAAAGGCGGGCTTTACAGTCACGGGACTGGACGTGTCGGAGTATGCGACGCGCATCGCCAAGAGGAGATTTACAGGAAAGATCAAAACAGAAAGCATCGAGAATGCTTTGTATGCCCCGCGGAGCTTTTCGGTGATTACGCTTTTTGATGTCATCGAACACCTGGAAGATCCAAGGGCCGTGCTTGTTAAATTACACGGCTACCTGAAAAAAAATGGCATCTTGGTGTTAAACACCGGCGATGCCGACAGCTTGATGGCCAAGATTCAGGGAAAAGATTGGCATTTTTTTATTCCTCCACAGCATTTCTTCTATTTTTCAAAAAAAACCTTAACAACACTGCTTCATCAGGCAGGCTTCAGGGTGTTAGCAATCGACCGAAAAGGAAAATGGGTGACCCTGCGCTATCTGTTTCATCTGGCACGCCAGATTCAACAGGATGCTCTGGCAAAATTTGGTTTTAAACTGGTTGGGGGAATTGCTCCGGGAAAAATTCCGATCTATATTAACTTGTTTGACAATATCACCGTCTATGCCGTTAAGAAAAACAACCGCACCCAAAAACGCAACACCTAAAGTCATGAAGGCGAGCCGGTTGAATTTGAAAAAAGACAGCAAGAGATATCTATGGATCCTCCTTGCACTGTCAATCATCGGGGCGTACATGCGCCTAGAGCCGGTAATATTTGATACGGTTCACTTCAGTTTTGATCAGGGCATCGACATTTCGCTGGTAAGACGTTTGGTCGTGGATCACAAATTCACGTTAATCGGCCGTTATACCGGACTGCAGGGAGTGTTTCTCGGGCCGCTATGGACCTGGCTTCTCGCTGTGCCGTACCTTGTGAGCGGAGGCAGCCCAACAGCCAATGAAATCTTCATGAGCCTAATTGGGATAGGAAGCATTTGGGCATCCTATTGGCTCGTGAAAAAAATGTTTACGCCGCAGATTGCCCTACTGTCGGCCGGCTTTGTCGCGTTGTCAACACAATTTATTGTCGCTTCACAGGTGGTGCTTTCGCCCTACGCCCTGACGCTCATTATGCTTCCGTACCTCTGGTGTCTTTGGGAAGTCATTCAGAAAAATAATGATGCGTTTCTGCCTTGGTTAGCGCTGCTCGTCGGATTATCCTTTCAGTTTGAAATTGCTTTCGGCATCGTCTTGGTACCGGCCACCTTGGTGGTTTTGGGAGCTTTCGGTTTTTTTACAAGAATAGGCAAACACCGTTTACTCTCCCTCATTATCTTCGCGGCCACCTTTTTACCGCAGGTGGTCTTTGATCTACGACACGATTTTCTGATCTCCCGAGCCGTTCTGAGTTATTTCAACGGCAGCAACACGAGTTTAGGAAGCGAGGGAGTCGGATTGTTGGGCAGAGCAGGTTTACGGGCAGGATCTCTCTGGCAGGATTATGCGACGTCAGTCGCCATGCGGTCAGAGACAACCTGGCTCGCGCTTCTGGTGACGTGCTCTCTGGCGATCGGATGGTACCGCGCCTTAAGAGACAAAGCGTCTGCCCAGCTTCGATTCGGGGCGATGCTCATGCTCCTGATCCTCTGCGTCTATCTGGGTTTTGCACTCTACCCCGGACCGGTATGGGCTTGGTACCGCGCCGGGATGCCGATCGTTTTTATGCTCTTGGTGACTGTCGCTTGGTCTCATTTGTTGCCAACTCAACGCGGACGATGGCTGGTCATGGTTACGATCCTACTCTTGGTGTGGTTCGGACTCAGGCCCTCTCAATATATAAGTAGAGCTTTGCACGGGGATGAGGGCACGCTTGCCTCGGTCAAGACCCAAAAAAACGTCATCGATATGATATTCAGGGATGCAGGAGATGAACCTTTCGACTTGTACATATATACGCCTCCGGTCTATACCTATGTTTGGGACCACCTGCTGTTGTGGTACGCAAAAGCAAACTTCACGAATTACCCGGTGGATTACGGATACCAAAAGGGAACGGCGATCCGCAATACCACCTATTTGCTGATCGAGCCGGACGAATATACGTCCAGGATTGACGGATGGAAAGGCAATCTTGCACTTGCAGGAAAACCTGTGAGGATCTGGAATCTGCCGTCCGGAATCCGAATCGAAAAATGGGAAGTGATGTTCAATGAAGAGTAGGGTAAAAAGAGCGGCAAACAGGAAAACGCTGGTTATCGTCTCACTACTGGCGCTGGTTACGCTCGTTCTCTTTCGTCAATTCATCTTCTTGGGGAGGGTTCCGATCGCCTTCGATTTCGGGGTTTTTAATTTTCAGCCTTGGAAGCTGGATGCGGAATCGTCCTTTCAATTTGTACCTCCGGCAATCGGCCACGATGATATTCGAATTTTCTATCCGCAGCGAAAATTCATCACCGATAGTCTGAAGCGCTCCATCATACCGCATTGGAATCCTTTTGAATTTACGGGCAACATCGCTTTGGCAAACTCACAAACGGCCGTTTTTTATCCCCCGTTTCTCCTCTTCCTCATGCTACCCCAACAACTTGCCTGGTCTCTGTTGTCTCTGGTCATCCCATTCCTGGCAGGGCTGGGAATGTTCCTTTTTTTGCTTGTGCTTACGAAGGATGAATGGTCCGCGTTCTTTGGGGCTTTGAGCTTTGCCTTTTCCAGCACCTTGCTTATGCGTGCCCAGGACGGTCTGGTTGCCGGGCACTCGATCGTCTGGCTTCCCTGGGCCATGTGGGGGATGGAGAAGTTTCTCTCCGGTGACAAAAGAGGACTCATCGCTACCGGCATCTCCCTGGCTTTTTCGATGCTTGCCGGTTGGTTTCAATTCACGTTTTATGTCTTTGCGGTTGTCTTCATCTATGCGCTGTTGCGCCTGGTACTGGAGAAGCCGAGGCGTCTCAGGGTATTAATTCCGATCCTCTGTCTCTATGTCTTTGTTCTTGCGGTCACCGCCTTTCATTGGTTGCCCGCGCTCGAGGCATTTCGGTACTCGCCGAGGGGTATGCTGGGTACACCCCAAGAATTTTTATCCGAACATCTCATGCCGGTTTATCACCTCTCAACGCTTTTGATCCCGACGTTTTTCGGACACATCGCTCAGGGTACCTATTTCGGGGTAAGCGAATATAAAGAAGGGCTCCTGGCTATGGGAACCATCCCCTTACTGGTTGCGATCGCAGGCCTCCTTGCGGTGAAAAAGCACACTCCGGCAAAGATTTTCTTGGGTCTCTTGGTGGGATCATTGGTATTGATGTTAAAAACACCCTTGGCGGTTGTATTGATCAAACTCAATCTGCCCGTCATATCGACGTTTCTGCCGAATCGAACGGCCATGATTGTCGTCTTTTGTCTGTCTGCGTTGTCTGCCTTCGGTTTTTCCGAACTTCGACGCGGTGAATTTCAGATTCTGAAAAGAATCGGCAGTCGTACAGCGATCATTTTTGTGCTTCTCTACTGTGTCATAGCAGCCCTCTATGTCTACGAAAAGATCGTTATCGATTTCACCGGTTGGCAGAGTCTGTTTGAGCTTGGGCTGGAACGCTATGTGAGGGTGAGTGTTGCTGAAAGCCTATTTCCTTTTCTCTTGGTCCTCCTGCTCTGGAGAATTCTCAGTACAGCAAAACGCAAGACGCGCTCGGTTCTCATCGTCCTCGTGCTTGCCACCATCAGCGAACAAATCGTTCGGGGGAACAGGGATCTCTACTTTTCAAACAGCAGCAACGAATTTCCTCAAAATCCGATCTTTACCTATCTGAAAGAAAACACAGCCTCCGATTATTCAAGATTCATATCGCTCTCGTACTCAAAAATACCTTCCGACGTTGCGACCTATTTTGATCTCTATTCACCGGAAGGCGTGGACGCGATGTATCCTATCTGGTTTGCCCAACTTTCCGGATTTTACCAAGGGACAGGAAAAAATCTTGATGAATTTTCCAGGATCGAGACGTTCTTCGCGGAGGCGGTGGAACGGAAAAGATTTCGTGATCCGCAATCTGTCAATTTGCTCTCCCACCTTGGCATCCGCTACATCGTGGTTCCCAAAGACTATCATGACATTCCTCCAGGAAACGCGTTCAAAAAAGTGTTTGCCTACAAATGGCATACGGTCTATGAATATATGTTCGCCTTACCAAAAGCCTATTTTGTGCCTCAAGCGCGCTTTTCGAATGAAGAGAATCTGACGCTTACCAGGCTCTTTCATCCGCTCTTTTTCTCGGAGCCGGAAGTAATTCTTACACCCAACATCGGCCAAACTTCTGGATACCTGGCAACCAATCGTGACCTGAATCGCAAATTGCCTATTTGGCAATCAACGTTAACGCTTGATCCGTATGTATTTGCGAAGAAATCATTTATGGATGCAAAAAAAAATCCGGTGAAGGTGACGCAGTATTCGAACAACCAAGTAGCGCTCAACGCCGAACTCTCAGAGGCAGGGTACGTGATCATCTCGGACGCCTACTTTCCCGGTTGGCAGGCAACGATTGACGGAAATCCCACAACGGTCTATCGCGCCAACCAGGCGTTCAGAGCGGTAGCCGTGCCGGCAGGATTGCATATCATCGTTTTTCACTATGTTCCCACAGCATTCTATCGCGGTATCGTACTGTCCATTTTGGCTTTGGCACTTGCGGCCGGGACGGGAAGCATCTATCTCATCAGGAGAAGCAGGAGAAAGGCAGCTTTGTGAAAAAAGAATTGATCATCGTCTTTTTCGCCGCCTTGGCAACGACCTTGACGGTCTATTGGAAGATTCCTGTCAAAGGTCTCATCCCTTTTCCCGGCGATCTCTTAGTCGGCCGGTTCTATCCCTTCAATTCGATGCAGTGGGAGGGCTATCCGCTGGGCGTACCGTATAAAGAATTTATCAATGCCGATGTCGTCCGCCAGCTCTATCCGTGGAGGGACTTGAGCATCTCTCTTATGAAACATGGAGAACTTCCGGTTTGGAATCCCTTCGCGTTCAGCGGCAGCCCGCTTTTGGCCAATCTGCAATCCGCACCCTTCTATCCATTGAACCTGCTCTACTGGCTCACTGACCATCACAGTGCCTGGATCATCGGGGTTATTCTGCAGCCGGTTCTGGCGTTGCTATTCATGTGGCTGCTGATGCGTGAGCTCAAAGTTTCCAAGGCGGCAGCTGCACTCGCTTCCCTCGCTTTTGCCTTCAGCGGCTATATGGTTATCTGGTGGGAATTAAACACGGTTGGGCACGCCGCGCTCTGGCTGCCGTTTATCTTATGGGCAATTGAGCGATTGTTGACCAGTGGCAGGAAGATATATGCCGTCGCCGTCTTTTTTGCCTGTTTGTCTTCGCTCTTGGCCGGCCACCTGCAAACGGCCGGCTATGTGCTGCTTCTGTCTGTCGGTTTTGCCGTGTTTCGTTTGCTGACCTCGGGAAAGCCAAGCCGACGCGGACCGCTGATGATCACGCTTTCAATGTCGCTTCTCGCAGCGTTTTTTGTCTCGCTTGTTCAAATCAAACCGGGCTTGGATCTCTTATCCTACACTCCCCGGGGGACGCAATCCGACGAAGAAATCTTCTCGTATTTCATACTGCCTCCCCGACAGCTGATGACGTTCTTTGCTCATGATTTTTTCGGAAATCCAGCGACCAAGAATTTCTGGGGCGTCGATTACGGCGAATTCATGGGATATTTCGGTGTGACGGCGCTCTTTTTTGCCTTGGGAGCAGTCGCTCAGGTACGGGACAAAAGTAGGATGGTCAAATTCTTTGCCGGTACCGGCGCTTTGGCCTTGCTCTTTGCCCTGCCCACTCCGCTGCCCCATTTTATTCGAATGCTCGATATTCCTGTATTTTCAACCAGCGCCCCATCAAGAATTCTGTTCTTGGTTCAATCGTGCGCTGCAATACTTGCCGGATTTGGGCTGGATTATTGGCTCAAGAAACCGAAGACATTCGCAGTATTTCCGGCTGCTCTGATCCTGTTTGTCTATGCAGTCATAGGAGGCACGGCGATCTATTTCGCGAGAAGTTCTGACAATGTCACATCAACAAACTGGGGGGTCACGCTCAGGAATTTGGTGATTCCGACAACGATTATCGGTTTTCTCTTCTTTTTGACTTTCCTGCGCACCGAAATGGGCAAACGGGGGATGAGGTCATTGAAAATCAGGAAAAACTTCTTCGAACAGACCAAATTATTATCGTCCAACTGGGAAAAAGTAAGTATGATACTAGTGACGGTAGTCGCAATCGTTGAATACTCTTATTTTGCCAACAAGTTTCAGACTTTTTCCGAGGCTAGATTTTTCTTTCCACAGAGTCCTCCTTTTTCTTTCCTGGAACAACAGAGCCAAGAGGTTCCCTATCGCTTTTTCGGCGACTACACGTCATCCGTCATGAGTAATGCGTGGATCCCATATGAGATTTACGGGGTCGAGGGTTACGATTCTCTCTATCTCAGGCGCTATGGGGAGCTCTTGGCCGCATCCCGGGATGGAAATATTCCGGAAAATATCCCGCGCTCTGATGCAAACCTCATCGCCAATCAGGATGACTTTCGGCGCCGACGGCTTCAGGATCTCCTCGGAGTGAGATACATTTTGGATAAAAACGACGATCCGCACGGTGATTGGGAGCCGGATCCGCACACGTTTCCGCCGGACCGCTATCAATTGCGCTGGCAGGACGGAAAATTCAAAGCCTATGAAAATACTTCAAGTCTTGCCAGAGCCTATTTAGTGGGAGAGTACGAGGTGATCCATGATGACCAAGCTATTCTGGATCGTTTGTTCTCACCGGACTTCGACCCCAAAGTCAGGCTCATTCTCGAAGAAGCCATCAACGAACAGATTTTCCCAGCCGATGGAAGTGTGAGTTTCTTGAGCTACACGCCAAACCGGGTTATGCTGGCAGTCGAAACTCCGACACCGCAGCTCCTTTTCCTTTCTGATGCCTATTATCCGGATTGGCAGGCGACGATCGACGGTCGGGAAGCGAAGATCTTGCGCGCCGATTATGCCTTTCGAGCCGTCGTCGTACCTCCCGGAAACCATGAAGTGGCCTTTGACTACTTACTAAAATATTTCTGAACATGCACTTGGTCAAACGCAGTCTGCCGGTTTTGACATTCATTGTTTTCATCGTGCTGTTCTTCCATAAGACCGTCATTTGGGGCCTGATTCCTGCCCCGTTCGATCTTCTGGTTGCCTGGTTTCATCCGTATACCTCGGGCGGATGGGTGGGAGGCGGCAATTTCCTTGTCTTTAAAGGAGGCCACTTCGCGTCGGATGCGTTTCGTCAGATATATCTCTGGAGGGAACTGGTGATTTCTTCGCTGCGAGTCGGTGAGCTTCCGCTCTGGAACCCGTATGCTTTTTCAGGAACACCGCTGCTTGCCAATCTGCAATCGGCGGTATTTTACCCTTTCAATCTCATATTTTTACTCATCTCAGATTTCTCCGTAGCTTGGACGCTCTACATCGTGAGCGCGGTCCTCTTTGGGGCAATCTTCATGTTTGTGTTTCTCAAATCATTGAAACTGGGCAACACGAGCGCCATGGTAGGAGCCATCGCCTTTGCATCATCGGGATATGTAATCGTTTGGCTCGAATGGGGAATCATTGTTCATGAACTCATCTGGCTGCCGGTGTCCCTGTTTGCCGTCAAGCGCTGGTGGGAGTCAGGAAAACTTCGCTTTCTTTTCTTGCTTGCCGGATCGGTGTCATCAACGATTTTTGCAGGCTATGCCCAAGGTGCAGCCTACAATCTGCTCATACTCGTGAGCTGGATCGCATTGTTGGCGATCGGCGCACCCAAAGAAAACCGTTTGAAAAAAGTCGCACCCCTCCTCATGGCTTTTCTCATCAGCCTGGGAATGAGCGCAATTCAATGGATTCCGACTTCCGAGCTTTACTTCCATTCGGCAATGCGCGGACAAGTCTCCCAGACGTTGAGCAAAGAAGCAGCTCTGCCTATTGCGCAGATTGTAACCTTGCTTGCACCCGATTATTTCGGAAATCGCGTGACCGACGATTATTGGGGCAAGGATATCGGCAACGCGGATTATATGGATGCCGATCTGTTTCTGGGAATCGGAACCGTCATTTTGGCCGCGGGAGCGATCGCTTCCCGCAGGAGGCGAAAGGAAGCGGCTTGGCTCATCTCGCTCATGATAATGGGATTTTTACTGGGGACCAAGACTCCCATCACAGCCTTCATCGCGGACTTGAATATCCCCGTCGTGAGCACCGGAGGAGCGGCGGAAGCGATGCTCATCTCCTTATTTGCGCTCTGCTGTCTTGCGGCCTTATTCCTTGAGGACATTCTCCGGGAAAAACCAGTACGTCTCAAGCCGCTGATGACTATTGCCGTCATCATGCTCATTCTTTTCGGCGTGACGTTCTTTTTAAACCCTGAGAAAGCCGAGATAGCCAGAAAAAGCCTTCGCCTGCCAGTGACCGCGCTTGTGATCTCCGGTTTCGTACTGTTGCTCTATCGCGGGAGAAAGATCTCCGGTGGGTTCGTCGGTGTCGCTTTCATCGTCATCATCGCAGTGGAATTGCTCCTTCATGCAGAAAAAATTCTCCCGTTTTCGTCTGCCGATTTCGTTTATCCGAAACACGTACTTATTGAAGAGCTGAAAACGAAGGCAGGGCTCAATCGCGTTGACGGTTTTTGGGAGAACGAGTTCGTGACCAATCTTCCGACGGCCTACCGATTGTATTCCGCTGAAGGCTATGACCCGCTCTATCTCCGGCGCTACGGAGAATTGGTCGCTGCCTCCGATCGCGGGTCCCTTCAACGGCTCATTCCCCGCTCCGATGCCGACATCACGATGAACAATGAAACAAATCGCAACCGTTTGCTTGACCTCACGAGCATCAAATATATCAATGCCAAAGTAACCGACCCCAGCCAAACTTGGGAAGAGGAGCCGCTGAAATACGATCCATCGCGCTTTACACTGGTATGGCAGCAAGGCAAGTTTAAAATATATGAGAATCTTCAAGCCCTGCCGCGGGTGAGGCTCTTTGAAGATTGGCGGGTGATTCGGGACGATGAACAAATCATCGAACGGTTATATAGCATTGACTTCAATCCGCACCAACAGCTGATTCTTGAACAAGATCCCGGGATCAGCGTTTCTGAAGCGACAAACCAATCGCAAGCATCAATCCTGCGTTATCTGCCCAATGGTGTTGAAGTGAATACCCAAAACCAAAATCCTTCCATACTTTTGCTCACGGACTCCTTCTATCCCGGCTGGAAAGCGGAGGTAGACGGAGAAGCCGTCCCCATCTTGCGCGCCAACTACGCATTCAGGGGTGTGGTCGTTCCGGCAGGCGAACATCACGTTCTCTTCACCTATCGGCCTGCAAGTTTCATCTGGGGAGCGTCAATCTCCGCTGTCAGCCTCTGTGTTCTGTTGGCCCTCGGGTTCACATTGGCTGTAAAATCGCGCAGACGACCTGACGTGCTATCATAAAACCCGTACCGGGATGAAGAAATATTTCAAAGCATTCTCAATCTGGTTGGTGGCAGCACTCGCACTCGCGCTGCTCTGTATTTGGCCGCTCTTCAGGGGAGGGTATTGGGAAAGTGACGATGGCGAATGGATGGTCATTCGCTTTTCGGCCTTTCACGAAAGTCTTCGCGACGGGCAGTTCCCGGTACGCTGGACACAACGGCTTAATCATGAATTCGGCTATCCGGTGGCAAACTTCCTCTACCCCCTCCCGTTTTATCTGGCGGAAATTCCCCATGCTCTTGGATTTGGCTTCGTCGACAGCATAAAAATCGTTTTGGGTGGAAGTGTCATATTGGCTGCACAGGGCATGTTTCTCTATGCGAAGAAATGGGGTCATCTTCCGGCGCTGATGGCTGCCGCTTTTTATGTTTTTACCCCGTATAGAATATTTCTCCTCTATGGCAGGGGATCGCTGGGGGAGAGTACTGCCTTGGCAGTGGTGCCTTTTCTATTTCTGAGCGCAGATAGCCTGGTGCGAAAGGCAAATTACAAAAACATTACAGCACTGGGGCTTTTCTATGCGGCACTTATCATGTCGCACAATGTAATGGCGCTCATTTTCACCCCGGTCCTCCTCCTCTACATCGCAAGGCTAGTTTTCAAATCAAAAAAAAGGCACCAGGCTTTTCGCTCCCTGCCCGCCGTAGTTTCCGATTTGCGAAACGGCCGATCAGGCAGACTGCGCAAATTCGCGAAACGAATGGCGGGACCGCTCTACGCTTTCATACTCGGGCTTTCATTATCCGCATTTTTTTGGATTCCGGCACTTTGGGATCTGCAGTACACGAGAGCCGGCGGGGTGGACATTTCCGATTACCGAAGCTATTTCCTACCTCTAGGTGAAATCGTCAGAATGCTTGGCATTATTCCCTTGCTTTTCGTTGGCATTGCAGGGATAAAAAGGCAGTGGTTGTTTATGGGAATGGCGCTTCTGGTTATCTTCCTCATGCACCCGCTTTCTTCACCACTCCTTAACCTCTTTCCCGCGCTCAAGCTCATCCAGTTTCCATGGAGGCTCTCAACGCTGTTTGTTTTCATTCAGGCAGTATCTGCTGCAGTGGTCTTTTCCGCATTGAACACATTTCCACGCTTTATAAAAGGCGCGGCAATCCTCCTCGCGTTCATTGTGCTTTCTCAGTATGTTCCGCGTGCCACGCAAGTGAGATTTATCGACAGAGGAGAAGGCTTCTATGCCACCAATGACGACACGACAACCGTGAAAAACGAATTCACTCCCATTTGGATAAAAACTGATCCAAAAAACAGGCCGGAAACTCCGTATTCGTTATCCATATCCGAAGACAGATACGAGATTCTGGAAGACGATAAAAAAACGGGAAACATCTATCTAGAAGTCCGATTGCAGGAACCGGCACTCATGACCCTGAATATTCACTACTTTCCGGGATGGAAGGTATTTATCGATGATGAGGAGGTGAACCTCAATCCCCAAGAGACGGATGGCCTGTTGAGATTCCAGATTTCTCCCGGTCAGGACAAGACCCGGGTTGTGAAGGCAATCTTTGGAGGTACACTCGTACGAAATACCGCGGAGGGCCTTTCCGCGATCGCGCTGATCATTGTCTTAACAGTAGCCGCGTTCAAATATGTCCCCAACAATCCGGCAAAAAGCGTGGGGATTATTCTCATGCTGATCGCCTTGTTCTCTGCCGGTCATTTCATGCTTGCAAATCTTTCAACCTACTGGGAGATCTTTAATCCGAAGCAAATGGAGAAAGATTATCTGAACTCCCAATGGGTCAACCCGGATGCGGGTACCTCAATACCGATCGGGGACAGCGGCCTCTATTCATGGGCGGGATGGCGCTATGTCCACGGGGAGAATCCGATCCTCATCAATCCGGAGATGCCTCCGCTGGGGAAATACCTCATCGGTTTGGGTTTGCTGCTCTTCAGACGACCGGCACTGGTCGGGCTCGCTTTTTTCATATTCGCGCTGCTGACCCATTTCGCCTTGGGCATGGTAATTCTCAAGGACCGTTGGCTCGCGATCGCCGCGACCGCACTTCTTGTAACCGAACCCGTCTTTAGAAATTTAGCAAACATCACAATGCTTGACGGATTACAGATGGCCTTCATCAATCTGACGTTTCTCTTCTTCATACGCGGCTTAAAGGAGGGCAAATGGTTTATACCGGCATCGCTGATGGTCGGGGCGGTCGCGGCGACAAAATTCTTCGCCGCCGCCGCGACGATTGTCGTTGCTCTTTTTGGGTTTTTATTGCTCAAGCGCAAGTGGAAAACCTTGCGCCAGTTTACCTTGAGCCTCCCGCTTGCCGGTCTGGTACATCTCGCGTCATATACAGCCTTGTTTATGAACGGCTTCAGTTTCAGGGAGTATTTAGGAACCCAAAAGTGGATTCTCACCTTTTACCGTCAAGGAAATGTCGGAACCGTGCCGACCGGTTCCTACTGGCTTCTGGTGCTCTTTAACCGTTGGAGGGTTTGGTTCGGTCAAGAGTGGGGGGTATACACAACTGTAAAGAGCAATCTCTGGCGGGTGAGTTGGCCTTTGAACGTCCTAGCGGTTCTGGTTGCGGCAATTCGCGTCATCATGAACAAGCTGGCTGGGATTGAATCGGTTTTGGTGGTCTGGCTGGCAGTCTACGCGATCTTTCTCACCTTTATCATCGGTTGGCCGCACTACATGCTCTTGTTTTTACCCTACTCAACCATCCTCTTGGTACAATTGGGCAAGATCTACGGCGCAAGAGCCTCTACGTTCGTACATCGAGGCAAGCAACAACTGTTCGCAGGAAAAAAGAGTAAGAAGATCTCATGAGTAGAGAATGATGAAAGAAAAAAGTTCTCTAACAAAATACGCAGCAGCTGCCCTCGTCATTGCGTTGACGTTGCCTGCGATGATACCGCTTTTTCATCGAGGTTACTTTTCTATGCATGACGATCAACAAGTTGTTCGTCTCTACGAACTTGATCGCGCACTGGCAGCCGGTCAATTTCCGGTACATTGGGTCGCTGATCTCGGTTTCGGCTTTGGTTATCCGCTGTTCATCTTTTATCCGCCCCTTGTTTACTATCTCGGTGAGATCTACCATCTGCTGCTCGGCACCTCCTTCATCGATTCAACCAAGCTCGTGTTCATGTCAGCCTTTATCGCCGCGGCCATTGCCATGTACATATGGACGAAAGAACATTTCGGGAAGGCAGGAGCGATCATCGCTTCTGCCTTCTACACCTACGCTCCGTATCACGCAGTCGATGCCTACGTTCGCGGAGCATTGGCCGAGCTTGCTGCCTTCGTCTGGATACCTTTGATATTTTGGGCTACAGATCGGTTGATACTCCAAGGGAAGAAACAGCACTGGATTCACCTGGGAATATTTCTCTCCCTCTCGATGATCACCCACAACCTCATCCTCCTGCCGTTTATCCCATTCTGGCTTCTTTATGTGGGATTTTTACTGATGCGGACCCAGCACAAACCATTCGCCATTCGCTACACGCTGCTCTCAGCCCTGCTGGCAGCAGGTCTTTCCGCCTTCTTCTGGATTCCGGCACTCGTCGAGAGGAAGTATACGCTGGTTGACTCCATCCTCCTTGCTGATCTCGCATCCTATAAACTGCACTTCGTCTATCCTGCCCAGCTCTGGAATTCGCTCTGGGGGTACGGCGGTTCGAGTGCCGGTCTGCTTGATGGTCTGTCATTTAAAATCGGAAAATTGCATGTCGCACTGACGCTTCTTGCGCCGATACTTTGGCTCATCGCATACCGACAAAAACCAAGCAGTCAAGCACTCCAACCGGCTCTCTATACCTCTTTCCTCTTTCTCTTATTTCTATTGGCTACGTTCATGACAATCGGCTCATCACAGCCTATTTGGGATATCATCAAACCGCTGCAGTATCTGCAATTTCCCTGGAGATTTCTGCTCCTCTCTGCCGTTTTCAGTTCTGTCCTATCCGGGGCTGTTGTTTCACTCATCTTGAAACACCTCAGAACGCATCTCACACAAGTCGTGCTCTCCGTTGCGGTGCTCGGATTGCTCATCTATCCCAACCTCAAACTTTTCCGACCTCAAACCTATCTTGATGTCAAAGACGGTAATATTCTCAACAATGAGTTCATGCAGTGGACAGTCTCAAAAACAAGCTTCGAATTTGTTCCGAGAGAAGTGAAAACAGTTGCCCAATGGAATGATGTAGAAAAACAGGATGTTACTCAAGTCGCGATTGAGAAGAATCAATTACCCACGACACCCTTCACGATCCTTTCAGGAAGCGGCGAAATAAAGATTGAAAGCAATGTACCCGGAATATTGGCTCTTCAGACGAAGAGCGAAAAAGATCTGGAAATCCGGTTGAATATTTTTGATTTTCCGGGATGGAAAGTCGCCATCGACGGACAAAGAGTAATGCCCTCGTCGGAAAACGATCTAAAACTCCTGAGTATCAGAGTTCCAGAAGGAGAGCATGCAGTCAGCGTGGTATTTCACGAAACGTCGATTCGCAAAGTGGGAAACTTCATCACTCTCACAACAATTCTCATTCTGGCATTTACGACAGTTTCTGGCCAGAAAATCTTCTCACGAAAAGTTTTTGAGACAAACGGCTAAAAACTAATGCTACAATAACTTGATGGCGCTTGAAGAAGAACAACTGCAGGATGTAGGTAGTTCCGAAGAAGTGATCCACAGGGCGGCGACCGGTGTCGTGGCGCTGACGAGCCGAACCCTATTTTTGCAGATCGTGACTTTTGCGGCTACTCTTTTGCTCACCGTTTTTCTTGAACCTCAGGAATACGGAGTATTTTTCGTCGTTACCGCGGTCGTCAATTTCCTCATTTATTTTTCGGACATCGGGTTGGCCGCCGCTCTCATCCAAAAGAAAGAAAAACTCGAGGAAGAGGATCTCGCAACTACCTTTACCATCCAGCAAATACTGGTTGTTCCCCTGGTAGTGGTCTCGTTGGCTGCTTCATCTCGGATTGCGGGATTTTATAACCTCTCCACGGACGGTTTGGCCTTAATGAGGGCGTTGATCGTTGCCTTTTTCCTTTCATCCTTAAAGACGATACCTTCAATTCTCCTCGAAAGAAGACTTCAATTTAATAAATTAATCATACCCCAGATTGTCGAGAATACACTTTTTTACATCATTGCGGTCTATCTTGCCTGGAAAGGTAGCGGGGTAGCAAGTTTTACGGCCGCAGTTCTGATACGCGGTGTTGCTGGGGTGATTGTCATCTATATCCTTCAACCGTGGATTCCCAATTTCGCGATCAAGCGCTCGTCGGCGAAGAAACTCCTATCCTTCGGTGTGCCGTTTCAGGCAAACAGCCTTTTGGCACTCGTCAAAGACGATCTGTTAACCGCCTATTTGGGAAAAGTATTGCCACTCGCTGAAGTGGGGTTTATCGGTTGGGCACAGCGCTGGGCGTTGATGCCGCTTCGCTTTTTCTCGGACAGCGTCATCAGAGTGACATTTCCGGCCTATTCCCGTCTTCAGGATAATAAGGAACAATTGGGCAAAGCAGTTGAAAAGTCGCTATTTGCCATCGCCACGGTCGTCTTTCCCTCCGTGGTGGGCATTGTCAGCCTCGCGCCGAGTTTAACCGGGATCATTCCACGCTACGAGAAATGGCAGCCGGCGCTCATCTCTTTAACCCTCTTTGGGGTGAATGCCCTCTGGGCATCTTTGTCAACCACGCTCACCAATACCTTGAATGCAATCGGGAAAATTAAAACGAGCTTGCAGCTGATGATCTTGTGGACGGCATTGACCTGGGGCTTAACGCCTCTGCTGATCGGTGTTTTCGGGTATAACGGTGTTGCTTTGGCTTCCGCCCTCACCGCAACCAGCTCCGTCATAGTCGTTTTTGTTGTCAAGCGCTTACTTCCCATCTCCGTGCTTCCCAACATCACCGCACCCCTCATTTCTACGGCGATCATGGGTACAACGGTCTATGCCTTATCCCCGATGGTGAACGGTTCGCTTATGAGAATGGGAGTGTTGGTGCTGTCGGCTGTTATACTGTATGCATCACTCTTACTTCTGTTTGCGAAAAATAAAGTGTTTCAGGAAATAGGACTCATCATCAAGTATCTCAGGAAAAAACCATGACCCTTTCTGCCGTTATTTCAGCTTACAACGAAGAGGAAGTACTTAAAGATTGCCTCGATTCAGTAACGTGGGCGGACGAAATCGTTGTTGTGGACAATGAATCCGTGGATCGCACTGCCGAAATCGCTGAAGAGCACCGCGCAAAAGTGTTCAAACGCCCGAACAATCCGCTGATGCTCAATATCAATAAAAATTTCGGATGTACGAAGGCTACGGGCGATTGGATTTTGAGTCTCGATGCCGACGAGCGCGTATCAGAGAAACTGAGCCAAGAAATCAAAGCAATTCTCCATGGTCCATCCACCAGCAGTCATGAACCAGTCGGTTTTTTCATTCCCCGGAAAAACATCATTTTCGGTAAATGGATCGAGCACGGTCTATGGTATCCGGATTATCAACTTCGTCTGTTCCGCAACGGCAAAGGAAAGTTTCCCGGGAAACACAATCATGAGCTACTGGTAGTCAAAGGAAAAACTGAGAAGTTAAGGGAGCACATTATCCATTATAACTACACCTCAACGAACCAATACGTTAAAAAAATCATGGACTATTATTCGGACAACGAGGTAGCGAGCTTTTTGGAATCCGGGAAGACCATACGCTGGTACGATGCCATCCGTATGCCGGCGTCAGACTTCCTCACCAACTTCTTTGCGAGGGATGGTTATAAAGACGGCCTCCACGGGTTGGTGCTTTCGCTTTTGCAAGCCTTCTATATGTTCATCGTTTTCGTAAAAATCTGGGAAAAACAAGGCTTCTGGGAATATCAAAGCGCAGATTTTTTGCAGGAGACCAAGAGCGAGCTTGCCGGAAAAGGTAAAGAGCTGGGGTACTGGATCAACAAGGTTCGAATCGAAAACGCACCAACGGCAAAAAGAATGCTTCTGAAACTCAAACAAAAATTATTATAAGGTTACACACTATTGTTTATACGCGCAAGCGGATTTGCAGCGTACTGGTAACCTTATAATGGGGGATCCCCGCCCGCCTTCGCTACGCGAAGCGTTGCGGGCGCGGCAAGGGGGATACCCCCTGGTTCCGATGGAACATCGGAAGGGGAACAGGTCCGGCGTCGCTGGACCGCCAAGGGGTGGAACCCCGTTGGGTCTGAGTTATTTGCTAACGAGTTTTTTTATGAAGAAGCGTTGGCCGATTTTGCTTCTTGTTGTTTTATCACTTTCCTTCTTTATTCCGTATATCACCCGCGGTCGAGGATTTTTGTACGGGGACAATCTGACCCAACGACTTCCGAACTATCTTTTTTGGAAACAGGAAGTCGCATCCGGCAGATTGCCGCTGTGGAATCCGTATGTATTGGGCGGCATCCCGTTCCTTGCCGACCTCTCGAATAACGCGTTTGCCCCGACTAACCTCGCCTATGTATTGTTTCCCATTCCGACCGCAATGACTCTGCTCACTGTCTTCTACGTCTGCTTGGCTGCCGTGACAACTTATGGTTATGTCAGGCTTCTCACCGAAAGCAGGGTTGCGGCGCTGTTGTCGGCAGTGGCCTTCGGGTTTTCCGGGACGCTCATTGCCGCGGTCAATGATATAAACTCACTGCAGGGCATTGCCTTGATCCCGCTGGTCTTTTTTTCCTTGGAACGATATTTGCGAAAACCGGGAAAAGTCAGTGCCGTATTGCTCATCGGCGTGCTTTGCCTGCAATTTCTCTCCTCGCACCCGCAGTATAGCTTCTACACGTGGATGGCACTCCTCCCGTACTTCCTTATCTTTTTCCGGTCATCCGGAAAGCGGGCGTGGAGATCATTGCTGGCTATTGTTGGTATCTTTCTGGCCTTGGTCGCCGTACAGTTGCTTCCGTTTCTGGAGCTCTCCGCAAATTCCTTCCGCCCGCAGAGCATCGAGTTTGCATCGCAAAATCAATTAAAACTTATCGAGTTTCCCCGCCTGATTATGGCTCGCTTCTACGGAAGTTGGCGCAACGGTTCTTCTTGGGGACCGGGATCACAGCTTGAAACGGGTATGGCCAATACGGAAGGATATATGGGGATTTTTCCGCTTGCGTTGGCGCTCTATGCTTCGCTCAAAGTCCCCAGCAAAGCATCCAGATTCTGGATGGTCGCGGCTCTCGTTGCCCTGCTTGTGAGTCTTGGAAGTCAAACGCCGATCTTTGCCGCCTTGAAAGCACTCTTGCCTTTCTATGGAAAATTAAGATCTCCGATACGCCTGCTTTCGGTCTATAGTTTTGCGATTGCGATTTTGGCCGGATTGGGAACCGCGAAGCTCGAGAGGAGAAAAGGATGACGCAGGTTGTCATTGGCGCGATCGACTGGCTTTTTAGGATTGTGAGAGGGAGGCCCATCGCAGACAGCCTCAGCTATTCACCCCAAAAACTCGACGCGATCGCCGGGGAATGGATGATGAATATGCTTGTCCTCGCAGTGCTGATGGCAGCCGCCTGTGTCGTATGGGAATGGAGAAGAAAAGATTTCACCAAGACCCTTCTCATCCTGACGATTATTGACCTCTTCGTATTTTCAACAGGCAACCTCGTGAGCCTGCCGCTCAAGATCACCAGGGAAGAAAGCCCCGCGCTTAACTGGCTCATCCGGCATGCGGGGATTGATCGCTATCTATCCACCAGCGGAAACTTTGCCTATACCGGTCTGGGAGTGTATTGGACGCACCTGCAGGTACGGGAGCCGTTTTCTCCCAACGGATTCACGGACCAAGAGCTTCTCGATTTTGCCAACTTGCGGCGCGAGCTTCAGTCGCTTCCCGAAAATCAGGGTATTGCATCGAGAGTCTTTGACGCCTCGGGATACGCTGCAGCGATACC
>Ga0155826_113_pt1 | contig 27113 bp, 39 predicted proteins | sample RifCSPlowO2_01_FD_107480 | JGI IMG/M metagenome (GOLD analysis project Ga0155826, IMG submission 107480) | Candidatus Chisholmbacteria bacterium RIFCSPLOWO2_01_FULL_49_14 | reverse complement strand
CTGGTGTAAGATACAACCCGTATCTTACCCGAATGAAGTGTCACCTATGTTTCTCAGCCTGCTCAGTCATGTCGTCATGATACAATCGCGCTATCGTGTCAAAAATTATCACCACCCCAAATCCCATACTGCGGAAGATCTCAAAACCGGTCGTGAATCTCGACAAGAAAAATCTCGCGATTGTGAAAGATATTCAAGACACGCTCTCGGGAAGTGATCATCCCAGAGGCGTCGGGTTATCGGGCGTCCAAATCGGGAAGACGATCAGGGTTTTTTGCCTGTACCTTCCCAAATCCGGCGATCCGGATGACGAGAAATCCCAACCAATCCTTTCAACGTTTATCAATCCGGAAGTTGTCGAAGTTTCGAAAGATAAAACACTCGGACCGAAGAAAGAAAAACCCATCCTCGAAGGCTGTCTCTCGATCCCCGGTATCTGGGGTCCTGTCCGGCGCCACTCCTGGATAAGACTCCGCTATACACCTTTTCTCTCAAAAAATGTTGGCGGCGAAGGCGACAAATTTTCGCTGGCTGCGACGGCCAGGCCGAAGGCATGGCAAAATGATCAAAGACAGAATCTTATGCGGGCCAAACCTTCAGCAGCCAAGAAAATTTCGGTTGCCAAGCCGACAGAAAAAATCTTCTCAGCTTTTCCGGCAAGAGTAATTCAGCACGAGTTGGACCACTTGAATGGCATTCTCTTCACCGATCACAGTTTAAGGGATAAGCTCCCGATCTACGAGAGCAGAGTTAACGAACTGGTCGAAGTAGAAATTATCTAGCAGTCCCCTGGAACAAACCCAATGTAAAGAAAAGCTACGGTTCTGCATGCGGGTTGCTGAGGTCAATCCCGAGTTCGTCTGCCAGGATTGCCCGCTGTTTTGAAGGAACGCCGCCGTTTGCTCCCAGATGGGCTTGCAGGAGGTCATACCCTCCTCCGTTTTGTCCCTCTTCCTCAAGAACTCTACTGGCAAATTCAACGGTCACGGCATGTCGCAGCTGGACGAATTTGTGGTGCCCGTGACGAACTCGGTCCACAATGCGTCGGTAAACAAGCATCTCCAGAATCTGTAAATAATGTGCTTCTTGTTCTCTGACCGTCGGCCCATCGACAAAATCGACGTCCTTGAACCTCGCCGAGGTCATAAAGCTCACGAGCGCACTCATGGTCATCAGGAAATCACCTGGAGTTTTATGATCTCGCCCGTCAGTAAAATTGTCTACGCCATCTTGGAAAGTAGCGGGTTTCCCAGTTTCGTTATTCATAACACATCCTCCTCTAGTAAAATAAACAATGTTCCGTATTATACACCCCGCTGCATTCCGAACGCCTTACGTGAGTTCTAAATACGATCGCGACCCCCTGAGATAAAATAGAGGGTCTATGAACCACACCAAAATCACTGCCTCAAATAGAAAGTTAATCGCTGCTTGGTTGCAGCAAGGAATCTCGAATAAACAGATAGCCAGGTGGTTAGGCAAACACCCCACCACGATAGCCCATGAGATTAAGCGGAATAGTTATCAACCAGGCATCTATGAACCGTTGCATGCCCGAGCCAAAGCCAAGATGAGACAACAACATGCCTGACAAGCCAAATATCCCCTCAGGAACCCTCAGGTGTATGCGTATGTGATAAAGCACCTGCGCGGTGGTTGGAGCCCAGAACAGATCGCTGGCAGGCTCAGGGTCAAACACCCCAACGATCACGCTTGGCATATTTGTCATGAAACCATCTATCGGTTTATCTACCACCAACACAACCACCCTCATCGGTGGTGGGAATACCTGAGACGGAAACAGACCCGCCGTCGCCGGAAGCTCGGCAGAAAAGCCCAGAGAGTCAGGATTCCAGATAGAGTGTCTATCCATGAACGGCCGGCAGTGGTGAACCGAAGAACGGAATTGGGCCACTTGGAGGGAGATACGTTAGTGGGCAAGAACAGAGCGAGTGGACTCCATACTGCCTATGAGCGGTTTGCCAGCCTGATCCGGTTTGAGCGGATGAAGAGATTGACCGCTCAAGAATCAATCCGAGCCCAACGAATGATTTACCAATCCCTCCCCGCTCAGGCTCGCCAAACCACCACGCTGGATAACGGTTCAGAGCACGTCAATCACGCTCAGCTGAGACCGTTCATTACCACCTACTTTGCTGATCCGTACTCTGCCTATCAACGGGGAGGCAATGAGAATGCGAACTTGTGGCTGAGGTACTACTTTCCTAAAGGTACTGATTTCAACGAGGTCAGTGATGAGGAGCTGAAAGCCGTAGAGTGGGAACTCAACCATCGTCCCAGAAAAAGATTACAATACAAAACACCCATGGAGGTGTTTACTGAACAATTACCAACGAGGGGTCGCGATTGTTCTTAGAATACGGGTTAAGGTGTTTAAGGTCTATCGGACGCAATGCGCTCAGTCTTGATATAATCGACTTCATGAGTAATCCCATCAGTTGTGCATTCTTCGGATCCTCCGAGAATTCGCTCACCGTTCTAAGGTCCCTGACCGGCTCCGGAATGAGCCTCAAGCTGGTGGTGAGCGCCCCGCCTCGTCCGGCCGGCCGCAAACAAATCATCAGCAAAACCCCGGTCCATATCTTCGCAGAAAACCACAACATCCCCGTCAAAACCCCCGCACCTTTAAAGGATACTACTTTAAAGGTACTAAACCTTCCAGAGTTGGATGTTGCCATTGTCGCAGACTATGCCCAACTTATTCCAAAAGTACTCCTCGACTATCCCAAGCACAGTTGCCTCAACCTCCATCCCTCCCTTCTCCCCAAGTTCCGCGGCTCCACTCCAGGTGAAATGGCCATACTTCATGGAGAAAAAGAAACAGGAATGACCATCATCAGGATGGACGAGAAGTTCGACCACGGCCCGATCATTTCGCAGTTCAAAGAGGAAATTCGCAATGACGATACGAGTGAAACCCTTTACCGCCGCCTCTTTACCAAAGGCGCGGAAGTCCTCACAACCATCCTCCCTGCTTGGGTGGAAGGTCGCATCTCTCCGCGGCAGCAGGATCATTCCCAAGCCACCCTCGCTCCCCGCCTCACCCGCGATGACGGTTTTATTCCCTGGAGAATTATTCAAGCTGCAATGAACGGTGAAACTGATCAGTCAGAACCAATGATTGGACTCTTCAAATTCGCAGCAGTTTCTCTGAGAAAAAAAGATCTACTCTCTACCCCTTACCCCTTACTCCTTGAGCGAGCAACGCGAGCGCTATACCCCTGGCCCGGTGTTTGGACAAAGATACAAGTGAAAGACGGAGAAAAACGTCTGAAAATCCTCTCAGCACACCTGGATGGAAACCGGCTCACTCTCGACAACGTTCAGCTTGAGGGTAAACAATCCACGACCTTCTCCAATTTTCAAGCTTCCCTTGCATAAGCCTGGTACAATATCCGGCATGCATGATAGCGAAGGCGATTCCATCCACTGGCTCGAGGAAGATCCGTTTCCTCACCTCAAAACACGAGATCTTCTTCTGGCTGTATGCCAAGGGGTTGTCGGAGGGAAACCCACACTCGATATTGCAGTTGAAAATCTTGGTCTTTCCGACGAGGAAGTTCGTCTGGCGCAGTCCTGTATCCGGGATACAGACCGGAAAGACGCCGAGATTGCGTCAGTCATTCCAAACCCGCACTACGCATATTATTGGGCGCAAGTCTTAATGCTTCTAAGTGAACATGTTCTTGAAGGAAAGCTTGGTGGATCATTTCCGGACCCGGGTTCGCAAGAGTGGTCGGAACAAGCATTCCTGAACGCTCCCGCAACGCTTAACCCCTCAACAAAAAAAGAAGCCACTTCATTCGTGACTGCCAACGATTTCGAAGGATTTTTTGACTATCTTGAAGCCTACTGTCAGAGACTCTTCCCAACATTTGACCAAACCATGATGAATCTCGAGGAGGCTCTCGATGACGTCAGCAGAGCCCGGGCGGATGCATCACGCGTATTAAAGCGGATTGATGACTATCTTAACGGCTAGTCAGGCTATCCTCATGACCCCTCTCCGACTAACTTGAGGAGGAGCCGGATATTTTGTCTAGTTTCTTGGTGGGATATTGTGTACCTGCTGAAAGACTATCTCCTCGGATATCGATGTCCCCCGGATCCCGTTCTCCGTGTTCCCATGTCATCTTGCCTGTAGCAGAGATCAAAATATCTGCCGCCCGCATTCGAGCCTCATAATTCTCATCGGTCTCGCGTTTGCGTCTCCGATAAGCCAGGTGGCCTCTTAGCTTATCGATCTCATCCGGACCCACCCCGCTCTCGCGTAGCTTCGCAATAAGATCATTAAGCTTTTCAAAACCTAATATTCTCGACGTCAAATCCATAACATGTTCGCTGCTTCTACTCACTCCGAGGAAATCTGCGAAACTCCACCGAGTCTCATTTATTTCCAGAGGTCCTTCTTCTCCTGTCTCATTCATAACCCTCCTCTTTTCTTAATATACGTTCATTCTACCAAATACGAATATGATTAAACCGGTAAATCGACAAATTATGGTACAATCCAGCCTCAAGATGACAAAAGAAGCAGTCTTGCTAGCGACGAAAAAAATCAGCAAACCGGGTACCGATGAACAGGCCCGGAGAGTTCGCGCCTATATCGACTGGAATGTCGGCGAAGAGGACGTTGCGGAGGATCTCGAGGATCTGGCAGAAGGACTTGATGCTCAAGACAAGGACTACATGCTGATTGCTGCCCAGAACGCTGCTGATGGAGAGGGCTTGCCCCAATTTCAAACGGAGGTTGCCCAGTATCTGGACAGCCGAGAAGACTACAGCGGTTCATCAACCGATCAAAGCAGTACAGATATTGACGAATAATACAGGCAGGAGAATTGCATATGCCGGAAAAAGAAATGAATCGACTATTCAGCAAATGGCATACAAACGCGTTGCTCGGAGAAAAAGCATCCGCCAAACCGGAAGACTTGGAGGAATTGGGTCTCAATCAAAACGAAATTGACGACCTACTCGCATTTTTAGGAGGAAGATCCGAAATAGATGTAGATACTCTGGCCGCCTTCACTGACCATTATAATTTCGTCAACTATCAACAGGAGCCAAGCCTTCCCATTCCTGAACATGGGCTTCGCATCCAATTCAAGGAAACCCCCGAAGCAAGACTTCAGTAAGAGAAAAGCCACAATTGCTCGGTACGAACCATTCATTGGTGATGCTGGGGATCGAAATGTTTATCGATGCTTGAGAAGGAAAAATTCTGTATACTCGCTTCATGAACATCACCCTCTTCGGCGGCGCCTTTAATCCCCCGCATCTCGGCCACTTGATCGTCATTCACCAGGCGCTTGAGCTCATCCCCGGTATCGACGAGCTCTGGATCCTCCCCTGCTACCAACATACCTTTCTCAAAGATCTTGCTCCTGCAAACCACAGGCTGGAAATGAGCCGATTCCTAGTGGGGAACCTCTCACCTGACATTAAATCGCGCGTCCGGACCTGTCCCATTGAAATCGAAAAAAAGCTCTCAGGTGAAACCTACGAAGCCCTTCAGAAACTACGTTCTGAAAGAGCTTATCTGCAACACGCAATGAATCTCTTGGACCATGATTCATCATTCATACTTCATTATTCATTTCTCATGGGCACCGACCAGCTCAAAAACTTCAAAAAATGGGGAAATTGGGAAAAACTCCTCAAGGAAATGCCCTTTTACATTTACCCCCGCGCCGGTTTTCGCAACAGCCTCACCTTTCCCAACATGACACTTCTCAAGTCGGATACCCAAGTCATCACCAATATCTCCTCTACCCTCATCCGCGAGCGTATCAAAAAAGGGCTCCCCATCGCCCACCTTCTTCCCGCGTCAGTATTAAAATACCTCAGGGTGAATAAGCTGTATTAAGATAATGAACTACCCTCCGAATATCGATCCCAAAAAAGAAACCGCCGGAATCACCGACTTTATAAAAAATACGTTTAACAAAACCGGAAAGAAACATGCGGTCATTGCTGTTTCGGGAGGAGTTGATTCGGCAACATCCCTCTTTCTCACAACTAAGGCGCTCGGACCGCAAAACATCACCTGTCTCTTCCTGCCTGCTAAAACGACAGATCCTATTCACTGGGAACATGTCCTTCGTTCCTGTAAAATCGCCCGTATTCCTCAAGAAAATATCCTGACCATCCCCATCGGCGGCATCATCCAGAAAACCTGGAGGGCTGTCAAACGCCACACAAGTCAGAAGGGAGGCGAAGTCAACAAATTTGTGCAATCTGCACGGACCAGGCAGAAGGCATGGCAAGCCTCACACACAAAGGACACTTCTCATGCACGATCCTTTGCAGATAAACAAATTTCGGTTGACGCAGCCTCACCATCCCAGGTTGGGGCAGGAATCCCAAACCGTCGCAGCATCAATGCTGAGTTTGCGCAACTCAACCGCCTGCGCCTGGCAAACATCGCCGCCCGCTCCCGGATGATCGTTATCTTCGACCAGGCTAAACTTCTTGATGCCCTTGTCATCGGGACTGAAAATCAATCCGAGCATCTTTTGGGCTACTATACGCGCTTCGGAGATGAGGCTTCCGACGTCGAACCGATTCGCCATTTGTACAAAACCCAAGTCCGTCAGCTGGCAAAATTCCTCAAAGTCCCGAAGGAAGTCATCGAAAAAGCTCCGACAGCCGAACTGTGGGCAGGCCAAACCGACGAGGCTGAACTGGGATTCTCTTACGATGAGGCTGACCCAATTCTTTTCCTCCATTATGAACAACAAAAGTCCCCAAAGGAGATCGTTAAACTGTTAACTAATAACACCCGAAGTAAGACCAAAGAAGTTGAAAAACTAATGAAAAAGGTGCTTGGTCACTGTAAACAAATGAGCTTCAAACAAAATCTACCCTACACAATTTAATATATTTTCCCCTATCTATCGTTCTCCTTCTTGCTGAGTCGCTTTTTTTCTGGATGCCCTTTTCCAGGCGACCTTCTCAACACCCTTCGCATCCTTGAACGCCGAAACCCGTAAGCGGGAAATCCGGGAAGAAAGTACATCGGCAATCCGATCCTGAATGTGTTCCGGAAGATCATAGTAGCCGTCGCGATACTCAACCCCACCCGTCGCAAGGGTATATTCCACTTCGTAGACCCTCCCGTCATCTCCCGTCAGACCGGGTTCCTCTGTAGTTTGCGATGCAAACATAGTATCAATCCCCTTTTCGTCTGCTGGATGGGCATAGAGAGCCGGCTCAAATACCAACGTCATGGTCAGTATGTCGTTTGTTATCGTTTGCGGTTCTACCGTACATCGCTCCTTGAATTCAGCACGTGCTGAATCTCGGCTTGTCATTCCTTTGTAATTGCGAACCACTGATTGCAGATTTCCGATATACAACCGCGAGTTTTCCGGGCGCGAAGCCTCAAGTTCCGCAAGGTGAAGATCAATCCCCTCCTCCTCTTTGAGGTAACCGGAAAAATGTTCATTCGAAGTAGCTATTTGATATGCCTCGGCCGCTATAACTGCGTCAAAATCCTCGTCGTAACGCCTCCACGCTTCAACGGACGGTTGGGAATAATTCGTGAGAATATCGAATGTCCGAATGGATCCATCGCTGATTGTAACAGGCTGCATGGTATACAACGTCCCCTTCCCCGAAACAACCTGTTGAGCCTGTGTGGTATCGTACTCCAGATGCCCTTCTGTATATGCTCTCCATGCCTTTCCTTGTGCCCTATTCACTTCCTGCACAAACTCCTGCTCCAGACTTTCCCGCTCTAGTTCACCCGTCACCCAGATATTCCACAATCTTGCCAGGATCGCTTGATGAGAGGGAGGCAACTCCCTCTGTAACTTTTCAACCGACCCTAGCGAATTTAGTAACTGCGTCGGTGGCTTCTCCTCACAATGAATTCCGTGAAAGAATTGAAAGGCAACGGCCGGCACATCCCATGCGTCGGTCGAAACGGCGTAGCGTAACCATGTCTGCGCCTTCGCATAGGGAGAAAAGAAATAGTGTCGCTGATTCCGGGAAAGTTTCAACCTTCCGAGCCACTCGTCTCCGGCGTTAGGCTGTCGTGATTCTCGATCTGGAATGACGAATCGCCCGTCCTGGGCTTTTCCGACAGTCCTGCCGTCTTTACCTCGAAAGAAGCTAATCTGTCCAATGGACAATGACGTCCTCTCATCACGAACCCGTTCTTGATTCACAACCACTGCATAGTCCTCCATGCTGGGATGTCCTCGAACTGCAAGCTCGAAGACTCCTTCGCGCTCTCCCGGCCGTGTGTCTCTCAGCTGCTCAACCAGATAGGGAGTGTTCGGAGTAAGGGTCAATCCGTTCTCAATCTTTTTTGGAACTCCGATCTTCGAGAGCTCTTTCGCGATCAATGAGCCCTGCAAGCTCCCTCGATCAGAAACAGAGAAAGTAACAATCTCAAGCTTCGGCTTCTCTCCGACTTCGAGCCGGGCATACGCATTCGCCCATTGCTCAAATTCCTCATCCGGAAGCTGCCAATATCGCTCAGGTAAAGCACCCTCAAACCTCTCAAGATTAATCAGTCCGTCCGGAGTGAGCAGATCTTGCGTATCTACTATTGGTTGAAGAGTTTCTGCTGTAGGCATTGATGGTATCCTTCTAAAAAACCCAGCACGTTAATGCTAGGTATTAAGTTTGCGAGATAGTATCACTTTACTATAGGATTGTCAAGAAGCTTGAGGAAAAACAGATTACGGTTAGATATCAATCTGCTGTTCAAGCACGATCAGGAAGCTGTTTCACTCCGTGGTGATCCATGGAAGTTCGTCCTTAGTAAAGACATGTTTCTTCATCAACTGCTCCAGGTGTATCCGGAGGAATTCTTCCTCATTAGGGTGAATTTGACGCAATGCTTCGAAGGCATCTTGAAGTCTCTTCGCTTCACGCAGTCGGTCAGCATAGACAACAACATTCTGGACTCCCGTAGTGAGATTTCCTCGTCTCCATTCCACTTCAGTATAGCGCTCCTGATCGCGAAAACGCGTCTTGGGTATATTGCGCAGATCATCGATAAATCTGTCTGGTTGAAAAAGCTCTCGCTGCGAAGGGTCTTCATTCATAGAAGAGCGGACGAATGAATGTTTAGGAAACGCTCAGCACCTGAGGGAGCATTTTTTCGGTACTCTCTGCCGATTGCTGCTTCTTACGTAGAGGTCTTTCCGCCCTCCTCAAACATTTGGTGCACAGCTGTCGTCGGACGATCTTTCCGCCAACAACAACCCACACGGAATGCAGGTTCACATACCAAAGCCTTGCGGTTTTTGGGGCTTTTCGCTTCCAGCGGCCGCCCGCAACTCCCCGGTGATGCCGGATGTTGCGACCGGTCTGTATCCCCTTTCCGCAGTTATCGCATGAATATGCCATTGTGGGCTCCACCAGTTCTCGTTATAATAAACAACCGCTATACTATACCAGGCAAGTTCGTAAAATACAAATTAGTTATATTGAATTTGATCGCCTTTTGAACGACGTGCCCGTATGATTTCAATTCTTTTTTCAGTCGGTTTCCTCCCTTTCCTGATATTGTTCGGGAGTCTGGTGATCTCAATCACGGTCCACGAATTCGCCCACGGATTCGCCGCCGACAAACTCGGTGATCCGACTCCAAGATTGCAGGGCCGCTTATCGCTTGATCCGAGGGCCCATCTCGATCTCCTGGGAACGATTGCCATGCTCCTTACCTGGTTCGGATGGGGAAAACCGGTGCAGTTCGATCCCTACAACCTTCGGGATCCAAGAAGAGACGCTGCCATCATCAGTCTCGCCGGGCCCGCCTCAAACTTGATCCTCGCGACCGTGCTCGCGATCATCATGCGCTTCACACCGCAACCGCTGCTGGTTTGGGTTGTCTTTACCTCCATCATCCGTTTAAATGTCGTCTTGGCGGTGTTTAACCTCATTCCACTCCATCCGCTCGATGGAGGAAAAATCCTCATTGGTTTCCTCCCCAAGGAAATCGCGTATGAATGGAACGCCATTCTAACAAGATACGGCATGTTCATTCTCCTCTTCCTCATCTTTCCCTTCGCCGGCACCTCACCCGTCTCTCATCTCATCTCACCGGTGATCAACGTTTTCCTCGGAATCCTTATCCCCTAGGATCCCGCAAAAAAAACAAGCGTCAGCTTGTCATTAAGGGTAGACAGGACGAAGTGGATGTAGCTACTTCACTGCATCGCCATTGAGCTCTCCTTCAAGATCGTTGACCGCGTCCGTCAGCTGGACGATGCGCAGTTCCTGAAGGTCGAGCCGCTCTTTCTGGCGAAACAGGAGGGTATAACTCAAGGCTCCGATGATCCCCATGAGGAGAAGGAGCATGAGGCTGAAATTCCTCCAAGCGGCTAACTGGTTTTCCAGGTTCTTCTTATCTGCCATAGAATAACGATAGCATCCGAAAAAAACCATTGTCAATCCCCAACCCTTCTTGCATAAGCAGCGCCTGTTATGCCCCTTTTACTCCAGATTGTTTCGTTCGTGGGCTGATCCTGCCAAACTCCACATCTGGAGAATCGGGGTATTGCACACTATTTATAGATGCAAATTAGAGTAAGATGAGTTTACAATCGGATGCGTGAGGCCAACTCTCCGCTACGAAAAACGTCTCTGGGAAAAAGGCTATACCCGGATTGCCGGAGTCGATGAAGTCGGCCGCGGCGCTTTCGCCGGGCCGATAGTCTCAGCCGCAGTCGTTTTTCCCAAAATGCATCGGAAAATACATTCACTGCATGATGTGCGGGATTCTAAGCTCCTCTCAGCCAAGAAACGGGAATTGCTCGCCCCAAAATTACGAAAAATGTCCTTACAGTGGTCCGTCGGATCCGCCTCTACGAGCGAGATCAACAACTACGGCATTGTAAAAGCCACATTTACAGCCATGCGCCGCGCGCTCAAAAAGCTCAAGCATGTGGAGTACGTGCTCATCGACGCGTTCTATATCCCGTATCTCAGAGGCTTGTCACGAAAACGGCAACTGGCAATCGTCAAAGGCGATGCGCGCTGTTTTTCCATCGCCGCCGCTTCCATCCTCGCCAAAGTCCATCGCGACCGGCTCATGGTAGAGCTCGGTAACCAGTTTCCGCAATATCATTTGGACCGGCACAAAGGCTACGGAACGCTCCTCCATCGCCAAGCGCTGAAAAAATTCGGCGCGCAATCCTTCCACAGAAAAATCTTCATCTCCAAATACATATAAATCAATAAACCGGTTCTTGCCCCTATTCTCATGAGTTGCGCGTGGAGATTGACAAATTTGCGCCCTCAACTCTTTTTATAACCTCCGAAGAGCTTGCAGCAACGGAACACGCAACTCTCCCCAACTCATAAAAAAAGAGAGCGCGGAACAAATTTCGCCATTAACTTCTTTTTCTTCCTACCTAAAATTAAAGCGCGGGGAGGTTGACAAATTTGCGCACTCCGCTAGGCCAGGCATTTAGCCTGGAAAAAGTTGAGTTCAAGGTGAGAGTTCGGAGCCAAGTCTTCTGCGGAGAAGCAAATTTCTGTTAACCGACCTCAGCGCTATCCTTCTCCTTATCGCGTCGCCAGCCTGAAGATGATGCCCACAAATATTCCGGCTGCCAGGAGTAATACGTAAATGAGGACAAGCCGTCCGGGAAACTTTCCCTTTTTCTTCTCCTCTTCGTGGACTAAAACCGTGGTTGTATCCTGCTTATCTTCTGATGTGTTTGCCTTTTTCTCATCCTTTGCCATCGTAATCCATTGTATACATCTGACACAACCCTCGTCAATGACGAAGAGGAGTATGCAGCACGAAGTATGGAGGCAGAAGTTAGTATTCAGAATTCTGGATTCTGTATTCTAAATTCTATCCACTATTAGCTATCCGCCAATTGCTATGTGCTATAAGCTAATTCCCCCGTTATGAAGCCCGCGCCGCAGTTAATGAAATTAGATAACCCTTGGCGGAGTCGGTGCGGCTGGACCCGCTTTTCTTGAGAGGAAAGCCGAAACTGACCGGAGGGAATTTCGGAAGGCTTCCCGAAAAGAAAAGCGCAGACCCTGCTGCAAGTGGGGTCGATGGTCCAGCCACCGACGCAGCATGGGGCATCTTTTCTTTCGACCATTTCTTTGGATGAGCAAAGAAATGGTCAATTTTGATTTGAGTGAGCAAAGAAGGAACAAGGCATGCTTAGTACAAGCAGTAGAATTCTTTGACTTATTCAAAAAAAATCTCTATCCTAAAGCCTGATGCAAAAACTCTTGAGCGTAGCAGGCCCATTGCTCGCCATCATCGGCCTTCCCCTCCTCTTTTGGCCAACCTTGATCATGATCTTTGCTCTGGTCAAGCAGGCCAACGCGCAGATGGTTTTGAAGCCTAAACACATCATCATCTTCATCGGCGTCCAAATACTTTGGCTCATCCTCATCCTCGGTCTTTCCTACACGATGATCCTCAAGCCTCTGAATCTTCATTTCTAGAAGTAAAAGTGTATAATACAGGAAAGAGAAGTTATGGATGAATTCAGAGCAGAAGTAGTTGAAGTTGGCGGAAAGCCGGTTGAAAAGAGCAATAAACGGGGGCTTTTTCGTCGTCGGTCAAAGGAGCCAGTTGTTCAAGCGCAACCGAAACCGGATCCAGCTGAGAAACCTGCTGCCTCAACACAACAGTATAAAGAATCACCATGGGTACAGCGAGCAGAGGAACACAAGCTTCCAGGTGTAGTGCTGGATAGCGCTGAAATCGCTAGAGGTAAACAAGTGAATCAAGAACTTCGAAGTGCACAAAGACAAGAAAGAAGAAGAAATACAGCCAAAACAAAACTTGGATTAGATACTTCAGATTTATAAAAATGGCCAACAACCCAGATAATTCGACAACAAACCCCGAGGTAGCTCGCTTTCGAGCCCTCTCCTCAATCACGGACGAACACACAAGAAAAAAACACGCAGGTGTATTACCTTTCGATCCGCAAGGCCAGGCAATTGGGAAAGCCGAAACTAGAAGAGAAGAAATTGAAGCTGCCCTGGGTGCGGCCACAGTCAGAGCCGCCGCAGCCGATCCCGAAACCTTCACCAAAGATCCTGAACCGAAACCTGATGTCATCGACGTCCAGGATCGATCCCCGCGAAGCAGGTAATATTTGTGATTCTCCGGAAAAATCAAAAAAGATCAAAAAACACTTAATGAGCACCTTCTTTGCAGACAAGTGAGGAGAAAGTCAGCGTGCCGGTTCTGTGGGGAGCGAAGCAGTAGGTACCTTTTCACCAACCGACATACCAACGAGTACCTGATCTTTTAACAATTCTTGTGTTTGTGTTGATAAATAATCTTCAATATTTTTATAATCATGAGCTTTTATTCCTCTCACTTCTCCTCTTTGCAAAGGTCTTATATACTCAAACTCTGACGCTTCTGAACCATTAGCCATTCTCATAGGAGTATCTACTCTGAAAAAGTAAGCATTTCTGCCATCAGATGAAAACATCGCTAACGTTTGCTGCGCCGGTAATTTAGCAGTTACCCGAAGCGGAACATCTCTTAATTTTGACTCATACTTTTGAGAAACAATAAAATTGATCGGATCACCAGAACGTGCGTCTTTCACTAAAAGACCCATCTCCCTCTTTTGTTCTTCAGGGGTAGTTGCTTTCAAATCAGGCCTCTGCCAGTCCAAATACTCACGCAATCTCTCCCTTCCCTCCCTCACAAACTTCGTTCTAACTGGTGTTTCTGGCCCACGATCACTCATAGTAAAGTTCACTATACCACTAGAGGCAAACAATGTCAAACCCGTAAAAAACAGAAGAGACCGATGGAATAGATAATGGAGGGAAGAGAACAAGCGAAGGGGGCGACACGTGAGTGCCAAAGATGCCAAAGCTCGGCACCGCTCCCTTACGCGTATTCTCTTCTCCACTACCTATTCCGTTTCCGTAAGCCTTTCGGCCAACGGCTCGGTCTCTTCTCTCGCTCAAGCGACCAGTCTGGCCGCTTCTCTCACCGAGTGGTTGTTATCCGGATCCTTCGGCACTAGCGCCTGGAGTCTCGTGGAGCGCCGCGCCGGCACCCATGATGTTCCCAAGCACTCCAGCCATTTCCGTGGGCATAACGATCGTGCTAGTCCTTCCTTCCCGAAACACCTCCAGGAACGCGTTGACCTGCCGGATTTGCCAGGCCCTGGGGTTCTGCTCGTAGATCTTGGCAGCCCGCAAGTTTGCCTCGGCGATCTGCTCTTCCTTCTGAGCTGACTCCAGCCGGCCAGCGGCATCATACTTCGCCTGGGCAGTACTGGAGACCACCTTCTGCAGGTCTGGCGGCAGAACGACGTCCGAAACGGCGACGCGGATGATCTCCACGCCCCAGCGGTCGACGAGCTCACTCATGCTGTTCTTCATGGCGTCGGCGATGGCCGTGCGATCTGAGATCGCGTCGTCAAGCGACACGTGCCCCAGCGCGTCTTTCGCTGCCAGATCCGAACTCAGGCGGACACCACCCCGAAGATCCTGCACTTCGGTCACGGAGAGATCCGGCTGCTCGGGGTCAATTCGCCAGAAGGTAACGCCTTGAGAGTCGACGGCGAGCTGGTCCTTCGTCTGGGTTTCGGCCGCCTGCCAAGGCGTGGCTCGGTCGCGGACGTCCACGATCTGCTTCACCGTTTCGAAGAACGGAAAGATGAAAAACACCCCAGGACCGCGAACGCCCGGCAGCAGCTTCTTGTCCAGATAGCGGCCCAGGAAGTAGATGACCGCGCGCTCCGTCTCCTCCGCCATGCGAAAGGCAGAGGCCAACACCCAGGCAAAGAAGGGCGTCGCGATGAGTCCCACGAAGGCGTACGTCACCCACTCCATGACCGTCAGGACGTTGGCATAGCGCCCGTACAAGATCCAGAGCGGGACGTTGACGGTTGCGATGATGAGCAGCGCGACCGCGATGCGAACGTTGCGCTCTTGGGCTCGTATCGGTGAGTCCTCCGGTCGCGGGTCGTCATTCATCGCGCTCACTGGCCCTGGCCCAGATGGCGGCGAAGACCTACTATTTCGATCGGGGGGTGTCCGGCGCGGTTGCGCCGCTCCAGACGGATCCATTTGGTCAATCATGCGTCACCTCTCTTCGATAGACAATCGGTTGTCTCATCCAATGGGCATTCAGTCCGACTTTTCTCTTGTGATCTTCCTCCTTTCGGGTTCGTAGAGCATGATAACGTCAGCACGAACTACTTCGGGACCACACAGTGATATTCAGTTGGAAAAGAGCGAGTTTGCTCTGGGATTACAAAAAATCCCACCTCCTCGGTACAGCATAGTACCAGGCGAAATCCTCCCAAAACGCACCCGAAGTCTACCAGATGATGCAAATCGAGTCAAAAGAAGTCTCAGCGCCTGGGGTTCGGGGTTTAAAGTTTAGAAGCCAAGCATTAAGATTTAAGAGTCAATAGTTAAAAATTAAACATTGAATATTAAACATTAGCCATCAATCATTAGCCATTAGTCATTAGTCCTAAGGGTCCGTCCCTGTCAATCATTTTTCCCAGAAGAGGGTTCGCTACTGCGAGGCAGGAGAACCCGCTGGATATAGTACTCAGCACAATATCCGCATAACCGATCTGCACCTGGCTTGACCTCAAAATCTGAGAGCCGCTCATCCATGAACAAGAGATCCCGTCTCGATCCCTGTTTGATCTCGTACCATAGCATGGTCATCATCGTGTAGAATCCGATGATCTCAGCGCTATCCCCCTCATCCATTGGCAAACCTTCAGGATAGTCGGCAGCCTTGAACCAGGTCCTCATCATCTCTCCTTCTTCCTCAATTCTGTCCGGATGAAGGAGGATCCGAAGTTGGGCGACCCCCAGTGCAGCATCAAACTGAGGCTCGCTCATCTCAAACATCGCAGCTTTCAATGATTGCGACCGCTCACGACGCAGATCAATTTGAACCCTCCAACGCAGAGGGGTCGGAGAATAAATGGGGTAGGCAAAGCCTCGACCCAGGCGTTCTTGAACAATCTCTTCTTGCCGACGGTTCTCCAGGGCATGCGACGACTCAACACGCAAATCAAGCTCAGCATTTGCCATAGCGCAAGATTTTTAAATAATAATGCTGAATGATAACCGCTGAACGCGACTGATGTTGCATTTGGCCACAAAGGACACCGATTTCTACAGGCATACATGTATTATAAGAACCGCGTCAATGAAGTGATGCCATGTTCATTATTGCCTGGACGAAGCTACTGATCTTATGTTTCCTGTAGCAGCGAAGTGGTGAGCGTCACAGAGCTCTCACTCATAGAGTCACGCAACCGCTTTTCCAAAACCTGGCTATTTATGGAAAAAGGAATGTCGGAAGGCAATCCCCTATCTTGATAGGGCCGCTCTGAACCGCTCGCCCCTCCCAATCGAACCTCCTGAAACCATCCCATATCTTTCGATCCCATCTGGTGCATTCGTAAAAGATCTGGAGAAATTCGACTATCTTCATCGACATGCGGCCGATCATAGAAATACCAAATCCGGGATCGTGCTCGGGAACCCACCGCTCCCTCTTGAGTTTGGGAGATAGATACCGCAACTTGTTTTTCTCCTGATTTGTCGGTCCAAGCACCGATGGCCAAAGGGCAATGGGAATCTTTTCCGTTCTCTCCTCGAGCCTGAACGTTCATTGCAGCAAGGCCGGAGCTTTCGGAAACATACAACACTCCGGCTTTTTGCGGATCTCCCGAAAATCGCCTGCCCGGCTCTCCTCAGCCCGGAACGCCAAAGCCCGAACGCGCCCGAACGTCTTCATCAAGAAGCCTGTGCAATTCAAGCTCAATTGATGAGACTTGTTCGGGTGCGTATGTTCCTGCTTCGTGAAGCGAATCTCTTCTTTCCTGCAATGTACGGATCCTTGCCTCTCTGACAGTGGCCACGGCATCTTCTTCATCAGCGAATACTCTGCTTTCCGCTCGTGAAATTTTTTCTGCCAAGTTCTTCCTCATTGACTCGACCTGCAAAGGCAGCGCTTCAATCTCTTGAAATCCCGACGGTGCTCCTTTCTCCGATGGCTTACTCAGTTGCTTTTCAATAACCGGAAGCGGGATCACCTCCGGCTTCCCTCTCAAAAGATTTCCAATAAATTCTGTAAGTTTTCGTCTTTTAATTTCAGGGGTTTGTTCAACCGTCTCATGCTCATCCATATGTCCTCATTGTACAACACCTCGATCCAATGCAAACTCTTGCCAGTTCTTTTCGGTTAACGATTCCAACTGAACTGCCTGTTCGACAGAATACGTTCCGATCTTCTTCCTTCGAAGGTCGCCTAAATAGGCTCCCATGCCCAGCTTTCTGCCGATATCCCGCGCCAAAGCCCGAATATAGGTACCGGCTGAAACGTCCGCCTCAAAGGACAATATTGGATAAGAATATCGCATCAAATATATCCGGTAAACAGAAATAAATCTCGATTGAAGAGTAATCTTTTTACCCTTCCTTGCCAACTCATACGCTTTTTTCCCCTGCATCTTGATTGCCGAAAATTGAGGCGGAATTTGCTTCCCTTCTCCGACAAAGTCATTGAGCGTCCGCTCAACTTCATGTTTTGAAGGTGGGAGTACACCTTTTGCCCGCTCGGTCACTTTCCCTTCCGCATCATCCGTGTCCCTCTCCTCCCCCAAAATCACGTCGGCGACATACGTCTTGCGTGTACCCTTGGCGATGGCTCCGAGTTTCCTGGTCGATTCCCTGCCGACCCCGACGATAAGAAGCCCCGTCGCGTTTGGGTCCAGCGTCCCCGCGTGCCCCACCCACCGCTCCCCTGTTATCTGACGGACCCGGTCAACAACGTCATGGCTCGTCATTCCCTTTGGTTTATCAACCAGAATAAACATCGTGGTATGCAAATTCCCGCTTTTCCCCCAGCCCATCATACCAGACAAAGAAATTGTCCACTGGTGTAAAATAGCTATCCGTGAAGAGGAAAAAATGAAAGAACTCGTTCTGTCAGCTCCACAAAAAGATTTCGCCTCTGATTCGTCGAATGACTTCGAACTTGGCGAGTGGGAGGGTTGGAAACTTCCCGGTGCTTCGGATCGGTTGGCCAACCTCCTTACGGAAGGGCAGGAAAAAGGACACCTCTCAACCGATGACATCCTGTCCTCTTTCCCGCAGATCGACGAGGTCGGGCTGACAGAAATCTATGATATGTGTGATGGGCTCAACATCACCTACGCAGAAGAATCTGATGAGTCGGAAGTTGACGAAACTCAAAATGATGTGGATTCGCGTCTCGCCTCAGCATTCGATCGCACAGATACTGTTGGGCAGTATCTCAATGAAATCAGCATCGTCCCTCTCCTCACCCATAGTGAAGAAGTATCCTTGGCAAAAAGGATGGAGCAGGGGAAAAACTCGAGCCGACAAATCGCATCCGGCAACCACGCGCAAAATCACTTCCAACAATTGAAAGATGTCGTTGAAAATGCAAGACAGGCTCGCGGGCATCTCATCTCAGCAAACACCCGCCTCGTCGTCAGCGTTGCCAAAAAGTATCTCGGACGGGGTGTCCCCTTCCTCGACCTCATTCAGGAGGGAAATATCGGGCTCATCAGGGCAGCGATAAAATTCGACTATAAAAGAGGGCACAGATTCTCGACCTACGCAACCTGGTGGATTAGACAAGGTGTCACTCGTGCCATTGCGGATCAGGGGCGAACGGTCCGCGTTCCGGTTCACATGGGCGATCAAATAAATAAGATGTATAAACTCGAAAGACAAATGATGCAGGAACTGGGCAGAGATCCTTCCGACAACGAACTCGCTGCCGCTTTGCAAATCCCGACAACTAAGGTAATCAATATGAAAAAAATATCTCATCGCCCGCTCTCTTTGGAGCAACCGGTCGCTGGCCTGGACGAAGAAAGCGTCTTGGGAGACTTCATTGAGGATGAAGACAGTCTTTCTCCCCCCGATGAGGCCTCCCAAAATGAGCTGAGAGAACAGTTAAAAGAGGTATTGGGAACGCTCCCTCCCAGAGAAGTGAGAATTCTTCAGTTGCGCTATGGCCTGCTTGATGGTAAATCCTATACCCTTGAAGAAGTTGGACGGAAGGTGGGAGTTACCAGAGAACGGGTGAGGCAAATCGAAGCCCAAGCCTTGAGCCGCATTCGCCACCCAGCGAATAAAAGGAAATTGGAAGATCATTTGAGAGACTAAACCCGTATCGCTACGGAGCCCCCTCATCCCCATGCATCTATAAGACACTAATATGAAATCCCCATTAATATATTACATTTCGAGAAACCACTCTCGTAATTGGGAGGTGATCAACTTTCGCTGCTGGGACCTTGGCCCCATCATGGTATCAAGATCAAACACCATTGGCTCGCCGATAGTAACGGACACCGATCTTCTTTGAAAGCCGTCAAACATCTTCGGCAACAAAAGTCCTTTCGGCAGAAGTTCCTCAAAACCCTGCAGTCGAACCGGCACAAGCGGTACTCCGCTTCGCAGTACCAATTCTGCAGGTCCGGTATGAAGTTGCCGCTCGGAAAGAGACAGGGTTGAACGCGTGCCCTCCGGAGAAACGACAACGGAATAACCGGTCTGCAAAAGCTCAACTGCTCGATCAATGCCGTGCATGATCGCCTTTCCGGAACCATCACGTGACAGGGAAAAACGCTGTAAAAAAAGTGAGCTCACTTCTGATCTGAACTTCCCCGATAGGTTTTCCTGAAACCAATAATCCGAAGCTGCGGGATAAAAAAGAAATTTTCGCAAATCTCTGGGGAAAGCCCTCCTGACGGCAGGAGCGTCAAGATGACCGCAATGGGGAAAGAAAGCAACAACAGCGGCCGCGCCTTCCCGCAGAAATTCGATATTCTTTTGCCCCTCGACTTGAAAATCCAGAAGGTCAAACAGACGGGAAAAGGCATCCCGCACACCTTCCTTGAATTGCCCGTCTCTCGACGGATAAAGCGTTTCTTTTGACACGGGCATACTATAGCACACCAATCGTTTTTCCCATCCGGTATAGCGAAAGGACAGCGCCCAAGATGGAAGTGAATTGCTCAAACCAGGAAAACAGCAACGTCCAGGCTACGATTGAAGAGTACCTGAATACTTTCTTCCTCTGGGGTCAATCAGGGGAAACCAAGACCAAGGTCTGGAACGGTCCGGTCGCGCTGACCTTGAATAACAAAAGCGTTCCGGGTCCCAAAAACGCGGTCGATGTTGCTTCCGGCGCCAAATGCAGCCCCTACAAACTCTGGGGTACTTGGAGCCTAACACCTTAAACTTCCCTCATTTATCTGAAACTCTCGGATGAAGAACACGACTCTCATCCCTCACGGAAAACCAGAGGTGACCCGGTCACCCAGAGAATGGAAGAATCTACCCCCGAGAATACGGATTGTCTTCTCGGTGTCGTTGCTCCTGTCGCGGATCCCTCATCCGGGATGACCCCGGTTGATAAGCTTCAAGCGACATCTCGGGAGCATGGGTATCGCCTTCGTAGAATCGCTCAACGTCAATAATCGTCACCCCTCTCTTTCTTGCCGGTATCACAGTCTCTTCCTCAACGATCGCCTCAACTTCACCCGTATGCCCAATCTCTTCCTCACCTCGCCTCACAATTGGATTCGATTCTAAATTCGTCATACGACCTCCCTTTTTGCATTAATGAATAAGAACGCGCGTATTGTATCAAAAAAACTACGTCAACGTCCAAATTCCCAATCCGGCTGTAGTTTTCTTGTTCAAAGTCAAGAATCCCTCAAACACCCCCCGCCATACCCAGCTCTTCTAAATTGAAATCAACCCGTTCAAAACCATACCCTCACAATTCTCAACAAAGCATACTACCAACCCCAAGAGTCCTATAGTTGGTAATCTATGATATACTCTCGCCATGAAAATAAAGGAAGCACTCCAAAATCTGGGAAATCATTTCCGTCGAGAACCCGAGGAGACACACTTCAGCGTTACCTCTTTGGACTTGCGCGATCCTGAGAAAGCTCAAGAACAAAACTATGAACCCGGCTTTTACTTCATTCTTTCCACAACATCTCCAAACGATATCGATAATCCGACCTCCCTCATTGACGCCGCAACACCTCTCATGCTGCAGAAACTACAAGAAGAGGGATTCCACACTTCAGACAAACCAGATTCTCCGGTGGTACCTCTCGGATGGGAAAACGATCAAATGGTCGGAATAAGAACCGATGAGGTATTTATGTTTAAGATGATTTCCTACAAACCAGATAAAACCGCCATTCTGGTTCGACCGGTACCCGCAGATCCTCAAGAAGCCCTAATTTCTCTGGTGAGCCATCTCAGGAAAAGATAACCCACATGCTCAACTGCCATGAACATGCCGCTCTGAAGGGGAACCTCGGGAAAAATCAAAGAAAAACAGAAGGCACTTAGGCAGTTTCCAATCCTAGATGTTTTTCAATTCGTTCAACTCTTTTTGAAGTTTTCATCAAATCTTTATCCAGAAAATCAAAAAGCTCGGTAAGTCGGTTATTGATTTTTTGAAAACCCTTCTTCGTCTCTTTTTCTGCGTTGTTCACCCGGATTTCGAGATGTTTCATTCTGTCCGATAACTCCCGTATGTCTTGCTGAATCCTGACTCTTGACTCTCGAATATCACTCTGCAATTCGTTTCGAATATTTCTTCCTTCCGCTTCAACTTCCTCACGGAGAAGCTTCTGCATCTGTTTAAGATCGGTTTTCGTCAACATGTTTCTACCATAAACAGTCATATCTCTATTTTCAAGTATCAATCACCGCTATTGAACTTCCCACCCGGGAGTGAAATTCTCTGAAGACCTTACGAAGGCTCGAAAGTAAACAGTGAGTTTATGCAGGCCCGCCAGGATTCGAACCTGGAAGAAGGGTTTTGGAGACCCTCATGATACCATTTCATCACGGGCCTAAATCTCCGCTTTATTATAACATTCCTCTAGACTTCCTTTCCCAAACCCATTACCATGAAACTTGATGGATGAGGAGCTGAAAACCATTCTCGACAAAGAACGCAAACTTCTGGAGGAAGCGGAAGTCCCAATTGCCACCGTCTCCGCAACCTTTTTTGATCAGATTGAAGAACAGCACGCCTACCAATTCAAGCGTGAAGAAATAGTCTTCTCGCGCGCCCACTATTCCCAAGCCCTCTCCCTCCTGATCGCGGCCGGCGAAGCCAAAAAGTCCTTTTGGTTTGTCGACCCCACCAATTTCGTGGCAGCCGAAGACTGGCAAAAAGTTCTAGTCACCGAAAAAATTGCCGAGGCCGTGGCCCGCCATGAGACGCTCAAGAAACTCAAAGATATCATTGATACCCGCGCCCGCGACAAACTCCCCATTTCCGACGCCATCAAAGATCCGCTTCTCTACCTTTTTGAGAATGTGAAGCGCCCGATTGCTTCCTTCCATTACGAGACCGGGAACCTCTTGGCAGAGGCCGGCAAAACCGTCCTTCAAGCAGTTACCGATCCTCACGTCCGCCCGCAGTACCTTAAAAACGCAGACAAAGAAACGCTCCACTATGCCGTTTTTGATGACAAGACCAAAATCGAATTGCTTGAAGGAGCCCAGCGGGAAGGAAAAAAGCTCAATCCGGACCGTGTCGTCGTCACCGGCCCTCCGGTTGATCCGCGTATCGTTGAAGCCAGGAAAAATAAATCTCCCGCCTCATTGGGCGATCGTCTGGCTCGCAACGAACCGCTGAAACTAGCGATAACTACCGGCGGACTGGGTACAAATAAGGGAGAAATTGAAACCATCCTTGTGCAGCTGCTCCCCTTCATCAAAGGCAAAGGCCATCCGATAAAGCTGATCTGTTATGCCGGCACCCATGAAGATTTTGCGACCATGTTCGGCCTCTTCGCCCAAGACAACGATATCCATGTCGGCAACGAGGTTGATCCGGAGGCCAATTACCGAATCCTTCGCGGTAGCGGGATCATGGATGCCAATGAAAAACTCGTCAACTGGATGTTTCCCTGGGCTGACGGGGTTATCACCAAACCCTCGGGAGACATGGCCTACGATTCGGCGGCGGCCGGCTGCTTCCTCCTGCTCATGGAACCCTGGGGAGAATGGGAGGAACGCATCCAGGAAACCTTTGAACAGCGAGGGGTCGCCCGCAGGGCGACGCCGGAAACCTTCGAAAGCCAACTCAAAGCCCTTGTCGAGCCGGCAATCCACGAACATGAAACTTGGTTTACTCACGCCGTCGAACAGGCGCTAAAGCTTGACCCGATCTTTCTCACTGGGGCAAAAAATATCCTCGATACCCTGCTTTCTCTTGGAAAATAAGAAGAATCCGCTAATTCATGAGGTTGAACTCACCCTCGGCTCTTCCTTCCCAAATAAATTATGCAAACCGGGTTGATTGAGTCCCAAAAAATATTCAAAGGGCACCTTCTCTAGCCACCATACTACCCGGGAAGTCTCAAGAGGTGTTGAGCGTTTATAGCCGCTGATCAGAGAATCAAAAGGAACATGATTGCGCAAAAGATCACCGATATTCTCGTCATCACTGTGTATCAGCAAATAGCTTTCTCGGGGAACTTGATCAGAAATATACGGATGCGAAACCTCATAGACGGCCAGACCATCGTCCCGCTGACGCGGGTCCCTTGGAAATCTCCTCACTTCAAGACCCGGAACAGCATCCTCGGCAATCCCGAGTCCCCCACCCCGATGATAGAAAAAAAATGGTTCTTCCTGACCATGCGGGACGGCAAATCCAAACTCACTGCGAAAACCTTGCTCATCAATGAGAGCCAAAAAGTCAAACCGTTCATCTCCCTGAACGGCTTCCACTGGCGAAGTCAACCAGGTTGTTTCTCCACATATTGGATGAAAGATTGAATCCCATTCCAGCCGGTCGGTACTGACTTGAGGATTAAACGGATGATAAGCCCGAACAACGACCGGGGCAATGGGAACCGAAATCCCCAACTCACTGGAGAGAGAACCATCTGTATCAAAAAAGAATTCCGGACCGACCATAGAAAATATTTGGAGAAAAATTATTTCAATTTGCTCGACTCTTTATGGGGCTGGTGCTTCCGGCACCGCTTGCAGAATTTCTTGAGAGTCAGCTTCTCCGGAGTATTCACCTTATTGCGCTCGGTGATGTAGTTGAACGTCCCGCAGACCGAACACTTGAGTCCGACCACAATCCGCGGTCCTTTTTTTGTAGCCATGTTTAGAAGTATGGGGTAAGGAGTATGAAGTATGAAAAGCTAAGACGGCTTCTTCCTCTTTACCCCATAAAGACGTTTAATAATAATCTCAGATTGTAACAGAATTTTCTCATGTTGAGTAGAGGAAAGATAGTTAAGCTCCAATGCTAAATCAGCTATGGCAATCACTTCTCCGATTGACCCAATACTGATCTGTAAAAATCGAGCCCGCTCCTTTGAAGAAATCGACATCATGCCTCGGAAAAATTGAGCAGTGTCGACGCGGCAGCACGAGTAAGTTGAGACTTCAATCCATAAGTCTCCTCGACCGGAAAATTTCGTGCAACTCTGTAGAGAAAGACAACGTAATCTTTAAGATCGTGATAAAGATCAAGTTTTCTGAATACGAAACCCATACCTTACTCCTTACTCCCAACAGAGCCTAGGGTGGGAATTGAACCCACGACCTCTTTCTTACCAAGAAAGCGTTCTGCCACTGAACTACCTAGGCAAGATGATGGCGGGCAAGCCTGGCACGTTTGACGTGCTCTACCACTGCCTGCCCCGTTGAATTTCCGAATGCGAATCCGCCAACCGGCGGAGAGCAAGCCGAAAATTCTTTTCGGGGAGCCATCCGGGCATTTAGATGCTGGGGGAGGGATTCCCTTCGACAAGCTCAGGGTAGACTTCTCATCCCTCCTCCATGCTTCAACTCGCCTCCCCCGCACTGAGCGAGACTTCGACGGTGAGCTCAGTCGAACCGAGAATCGAGTCGAAGTGTGCTGGGGGAGGGATTCGAACCCCCGTAGGCTTGCGCCGCGTGTTTTACAGACACGTGCATTTGTCCACTCTGCCACCCCAGCTTGCTCTAACTAAGATCAGATACAATTATATCAATATCCTCTAGAATCTGGGAGTACAGCCGTTTGTCGTTATATCGAATGTGAACCAGACCATGCGGCATCCTATTTGTTTTATTTAAATCAAAGTCCCTCCGAACATAGGGCTTAATAAATTGATGCTTCGGTATGTTCAATAGACCTGACCAGAAACGAATTAATCGCGATACATCTTGGTTCTGGTAGCAGTAGAGCAAGACCCTCAACCTCCCCTCATTCACCCGATAGATTTCCCTTAACACTCTTAAAAACAGCACAATCATTCTCTGATCACTATTTGCAAGATCCACGGTGCTCTGACCCGACTTCACTCCTTCGGCCCAATACAACATTAAACCAGCCTCATGAAGACGATATTCCAATTGAGAAAGCCTCTGTTTCTTCTGATAAGACAATGGCCTTTTTTGGAACTGAATTCTTTGCGTTTCCGAGGCCTGACGCCGAGTTATCTGATTCTTTCTCATAAACTTGATTACTTGCCATACCGACTTGCCAAGCCGCTCACCCACTTCGCGAGCACTTAACCCCTCCCGATAATACAACTGGCGCACTTCGCCAATGTTCATAGTCCCAGAATACACTTTCTTTGTCTATCGATCAATCAGAATAAAGAGATTTGAAAACAAGATGGAGAATGAACAAAAAAATCCGCTGAGCCGGAGGTGGGATTCGAACCCACGACTTGCTGTTTACAAAACAGCTACTCTGCCGCTGAGTTACCCCGGCAAAATCAATTCTCAAATTCGCTAGTAAGTATATCAAAATTAGCCTGGGAAAACAAGAAAAAAGAAGTTTAAAAATGCCCCACGGAGGGCGGTTCGCAGGAATATATCCCCCGGATGATACCAGGTGGGTGGGCTGGCTCAAACCCCACAGGATTTGAACAAATAGCCCTCCCTAAAGATCGTGAATTTGTGGAGGGAAATATTTCCCGTGTTCACGCGTACCGTAGGGCACATAAATTATATCATGAAAAATCCAGTGTCAATTGAAGAAAAGAAGGGATTCAAAGATTCAATTCCTTGAGATACTTGCGGAACGGCCCATTAACATCGGGGTGCTTGAGCCCGAATTGAACAACCGTTTTCATGTATTCCAGTTTGTCTCCGGTATCATAGTAGGCTGCATTGTTGACTTCGCAAACCAGAATATCGCGTTGAAGCGAGAGTCGAGCAATGGCATCAACCAGCCACATCTCCCCGCCCTTTCCGGGTTTCTGATCCGCAAGCAGCGGAAAGATGTCAGGCGTGAGCACATAACAACCGTGCGCGGCAATCTGGGAAGGGGCGTCTTTCGGATCCGGCTTCTCAATGATCCGTTTGAGTTTTGAAACATTGTTCTTCATAGGTTCCAACTCTGCAATTCCGTATCTGGTAACTTCTTCTTTATTCTTGATCCTGATTCCAGAGATCACGGGATCCCCGTATTCCTCAAAAACCTCCAAACATTGCTTGAGCCTCGGGGGTTTCGAATAAATGAACTCATCCCCCCATAAAACGGCAAACGGCTCATCCCCGATGAGGTGAGCCGCGTTGAGCACAGGCGTTCCGTTGCCGTATCCGCCTTTTTGCCGAATGTAGACAAAATTTGCGCATTCGGCAATTTCCGCTACCATCCTCAGTTGTTTTTTCTTTCCCGTAACATCCAAGTGGTATTCCAGTTCGCTGTTATGGTCAAAGTGATCCTCAATCGAACGCTTATGATAGCCGGTCACGATGATGATGTCTTGAATGCCGGAATCAACACACTCCTCCACCACGTACTGAATGACGGGCTTGTCGACGATGGGAAGCATTTCCTTCGGCATCGCTTTCGTTTGGGGCAAAAATCTCGTTCCGAATCCGGCGGCCGGGATCACCGCCTTACGTACCCTCCGTTTTGAAGAATCTCTCGAAGCCATAGTAGCTCGCCATGAGCTATCCCGATGATACCCTTCTCCTACATATATTGTCAACGAAGGTGTCCTGGTCACACACTTTTGAGACTTTTTGCTCCTTTCTCTACCTGTAACAAGTATTGGTCCGGGCTCATCAGGTTCAGCGCATGGTGCGGTCTTTGG
>Ga0155826_111_pt5 | contig 38334 bp, 39 predicted proteins | sample RifCSPlowO2_01_FD_107480 | JGI IMG/M metagenome (GOLD analysis project Ga0155826, IMG submission 107480) | Candidatus Chisholmbacteria bacterium RIFCSPLOWO2_01_FULL_49_14 | reverse complement strand
GACGAAAGCCTTTGTCCTGCCCAATTTTGAGGATGCGGCGGAGAAGCGCCCCGAATTTGATCCCTATGCCGTCAAGTATTTCCGCCGCCACGAAGCCTATCCGCAGTTTCTTTCAAAACCGTTTACCCGTGGACAGCGGATAAAAAACCTGTTCTTCGCCACCATGACCGAGTACGAACGGGCGCTTCCGGTTGCCGTTGCTTATCCCCCTCAACCCGTCGTTATGCCGTTTGGCAGAGTGATTGCCGAACGCGATTTGAGGCAGCTGCGCATCGCCGAAACCGAGAAAGAACGATTTGTCACCTACTATTTCAACGGCCTCCGGGAAGATCCGTTTCCCGCAGAAGACAGGATCATCATTCCTTCGCAGAAAGTACCGACCTATGACCTCTATCCGCAGATGTCGGCTCCGGAGATTACCGAGACCATTTTGGAAAGAATCGACACCGGCATATACAACGTCATCATCGCTAACCTGGCAAACCCCGACATGGTTGCCCATACCGGCAACCTGCAGGCAACCATCAAAGCCTGCGAGGTAACCGACAGCTGTGTCGGCCAAATCGCCCAGCAAGCCATGTCAGTCGGCGGAGCGGCGCTGATTACCGCGGACCACGGGAATGCCGAGGAGCTGTTGAATATTGAAACCGGCGCCGTTGATACGGAACATTCTTCCTTTCCGGTGCCCTTCATCTATGTCGACAGCGAAAGCATGGGTAATCCCGTGGTCCTTCCGTCAGGCATACTTGCCGATATAGCACCAACTATGTTACAACTATTACAAATCCCGAAACCGCAGCAGATGACCGGTCGCGGCCTACTCTGATCCGATGAAAGTTCAAATCTACAAAAAAACCAAGGACTACTTCAAAAAACCGCCCAACCTCGTGGACTACGAAAAGACAAACCGGACTTTCTCCTGGAAGGATGCGCAGCAGGAAATCGAATACGTCGACGGAAAGCTCAATGCCGCCTATAACGCGATTGACCGCAATGCAGTCAACTTTCGAAAAAATAAAATCGCGCTCTATTGGGAAGGCGATGAGGAAAAGAAGCTTCGTTTTACCTTTTCCGATCTTGCCAAACTCTCGAGCAGGTTCGCAAATCTCCTCCACAATTTTGATGTCGGAATTGGCGACCGGGTGTTCTTCTTTTTGCCCCGCGTTCCCGAGCTCTATTACGGTTTTTTGGGGGCGGTCAAGCGGGGTTCGATCGCCGGCACCATGTTTTCCGCCTTCGGCCCGCAGGCCATTGAAGACAGACTGGGAAACTCGAGCGCCAAGCTGGTGGTGACCAACAGCGAACTTTTGCCCAGGGTGCTCAAAGTGCTCAAGAACCTGCCGGAACTGACCAACATCCTACTGGTTGATTCCAAGCTTGACAGAAAAGAAGGCCACGCCCACGTGCTCTCGCTTGAGAACGAACTTTCCAAACAATCCGACCAGTATGAAGCGCGCCTGATGGATCCCGAGGATCCCGCATTCATGCTCTACACCTCAGGGACGACCGGAAAGCCCAAAGGCGTCATTCACGCACACCGTTCGATTCTTCACGAGCACATGAGCGCCAAATGGGTTCTTGATCTTCGTGAAGAAGACGTCTATTGGTGCACGGCGGATCCCGGTTGGGTGACCGGCATTGCCTATGAAATCTTGGGATCCTGGTCCAACGGAGCATCTTCGGTTGTCTACAGCGGCCGTTTCGACCCCGACATCTGGTACCGGATCATTCAGGACTATGGTGTCAACGTCTGGTATACCGCTCCCACCGCGATCCGCATGCTGGCCGCCGCCAAAGGTAACCCAAAAGAGAAATACGATTTTTCTTCCCTCAGGCACCTGGCAAGCGTCGGTGAACCCTTAAATCCCGAACCCATACGCTGGGGAATAAAGACGTTCGGCCTGCCGTTTCATGACAATTGGTGGCAAACCGAAACCGGTGGGATACTCATCGCCAATTATCCCGCGCTCGATATTAAATTGGGTTCGATGGGCAAGCCGCTGCCCGGCATCACCGCGGGAATTGTCGATGATTCAGGAAAAGAACTCGGTCCCAACCAGGAAGGGAATTTGGCCATCAAGCCCGGCTGGCCTTCCATGATGAAGACAATTTGGAGAAGACCGAATAAATACAAAAGTTATTTCCTCAAAGGCTGGTACATCTCGGGAGACCGGGCGTTTACGGATAAAGACGGCTATTTCTGGTTCATCGGGCGAGCCGACGACGTCATCAAGACGGGCGGAGAACGGGTCGGCCCCTTTGAGGTCGAATCCGCGCTCGTTGAACATCCCTCGATCATCGAAGCCGGCGTCATCGGAAAACCCGACCCGCTGCGGGGAGAAATCATCAAGGCGTTCGTCACGTTGAAGCCGGGCATCAAGCCGACGGAAAAACTCAAAGAAGAAATCCAATCCTTTATCAAACATCATCTTGCCGGCCACGCCTACCCGCGCGAAATTGAATTCAAAGACAACCTGCCCAAAACCCGATCCGGTAAAATCATGCGCAGAATGCTTAAGGCGCAAGAACTCGGCCTGCCGATCGGAGATACTTCGACACTGGAAAAATTTTAGTTATGGCAAACGAGCTCAATTGGAAAGTCGCGGGCTTCGCCGGTGAAGGAATCATGACCACCGGCCTTCTCTTCAGCAAAACCTGCGCCCGTCACGGTATGAGCATCTTTGACTATACCGAATATCCCTCCCTGATCCGCGGCGGCCACAACACCTATCAGGTCTACGCCAACACGAGCGGTGCGTTTGCTCAGAGAAAAATGGTCGACGTTCTGGTTGCCTTAAACCGCAACTCGCTCTCGTTCCATAAAGACGAACTCTCTTCTGATTCTTTGGTCATCTACGACCAGGATGATGACAAGGTCGATATCAACGATTACGCTCTTCCCTGCCAGGTCTTCAACCTGCCGATGGTCAAATTGGCCATCGACTCCGGCGGACAGCGCCTCATGGCTAACAACGTGATCCTCGGCGCGTCGGTCTACTTTTTCGGAATGAGCCTAGACATTTTGCTCACGGTAATCACCGCTGTCTTTCAGGATAAAGGGGAATCGGTCGTCAAGCTCAATGCGGGCGCCGCTCTTGCCGGTTATGAATACGCCAAAGCGCATGCCAAGCCGATCATGCAAATCGACAAGGGACCATTTGAACAGTACCTGACGGCCACGGGGAACGAAGCCATCAGTCTTGGGGCGCTTGCGGGAGGCCTGCAGTTTTATGCGGCCTATCCGATGACCCCTTCAAGCTCAATTCTTCACTACCTCTCCGCAACAGCCAAACAAACTAATATCGTCGTCAAACACGCGGAAGATGAAATCAGCGCCATCAACATGGCCTGCGGCGCGTCGTTTGCCGGTGCAAGAGCCATGGTCGGCACTTCCGGTGGCGGCTTCTGCTATATGACTGAAGGCTTGGGACTTGCGGGTATAGCCGAACTCCCGTTGGTTGTCTTTGAAGGCATGCGCCCCGGACCTGCTTTGGGGATGCCGACCTGGACCGCCCAGGGAGACCTCGGGTTTATCCTCAATGCCAGCCAGGACGAGTTTCCGCGCTTCGTCCTCACACCCGGAGACGCGCAGGAAGCCTTTGAGCTGACCAGGATCGCCTTGGAGCTTGCCGAGAAATATCAAACCTTGGTAATGCTGGTTTCCGACAAATATCTCTCCGAAAGCCGTCTGACGTTTAAACTCGAGTCAACCGTTTTTAAAAATAAGCGCCAGGCATTCAATGGCAATCCGCAACCGGATGAATCAGGATTTTTCCCCCGCTATCTTGAATCGGAAAACGGCGTCAGTCCACGGACAATTCCCGGAACTGCGGGCGGAACCTACATTGCCAACAGCTACGAACACGATAAGTATGGTTTGGCCGCGGAAGAGGGCTCCATTCGCCTGGAACAGATGGATAAGCGTTTCCGCAAATTCGATGCGATGAGGTCTGAAGTTCCCCGACAGTATGAGGAAAGGGAGGCAGGAGCCGAGGTCACGCTCGTTTCTTTCGGTTCGACAAAAGGCGTTATTCGGGCGGCAAGGACATTACTGAAAAAAGACGGAATTCCCACGAATACCCTCAATCTCTCCTGGATCTGGCCTTTTCCCAAAGATCAGGTGAAGGACATCATCGGCAACGGTCGCCCGATCGTCGTAGAAGGTAACAAACAAGGGCAACTGGCACGCCTGATTGCGCAGGAAACCGGAATGATGATCAATGACTATATCAGGCGTTATGACGGCAGGCCGTTTTACGCCGAAGATATTGCCAGTGAGGTAAAAAAGCTCGTTTGAGCCTAAAACATATGGCCACCGCTGGAGCTCAATCAGAACCGCAAGTTCAGGATCGTTACGGACGATCGGCCGCGGGCCTCAAGGTCCCGAAACACCCGACCTGGTGCCCCGGGTGCGGAAACTATGCAATCTGGGGAGCCATCAAACTCGGTCTTGAAGGAACCAAATATCCCAAAGAAAAAACAGTCATCTGCTACGACGTCGGCTGTTCCGGAAATATGGCTGACTTCAACGCCTATTACGGTTTTCACTCCCTGCATGGCAGGGCGCTGCCTGCCGCCGTGGGTACCAAACTTGCAAATCATGAATTAAAAATCCTGGTTGTGATCGGGGACGGCGGCTGTTACGGCGAAGGCGGAACCCACTTCCTCAATCTCATGCGCGGCAACCATGATATCTGCATTCTTGTTCACGACAATCACCGCTATAGCCTGACGACCGGACAGATGAGTCCGACGACGGACAAAGGCATCAAAACCAAATCAACTCCCGAGGGCTCAATCGAGGAACCCATGAATCCCATGGCAATCGCCATCTCCAACCACGCGACCTTCATAGCCAGGGAATTTGCCGGCAATATTCCCAAACTCGGATCCCGCATCACGGAAGGCTTGAACCACGTCGGCTTTTCGTTGATCGACGTGCTCCAGCCGTGTCCAGTATTCAATCCCGCGCAAAGTTATGACTGGTACCGGGAGCATATGATACAACTCGAAGATGAAGGCCATGATCCTTCCGACCGCCTCAAAGCCTGGAAGCAAGCCACTCGCAGCGACAAGCTTCCCATCGGACTCTTCGTGAAGGAGGAAAAACCCGCATATCATCAACAGGTCAGCGAGCTTGCGACCGGTCCCTTGGTTAACAAAAATATTGCTTCCGTGGACCTTGCTTCACTGGTAAAAGACTTTCAATAAAAAGAATCCGCCATGATTGATTTCATCATCGCGCCGCTGGCAAAGTTCATCATTTCACTCATTTCCGCGCTCGGATACTTGGGAGTGGCATTGGCGATGGCGATTGAATCGGCTTCCATCCCGCTGCCCTCGGAAATCATCATGCCTTTTTCAGGGTTCCTCGTCTCTCAGGGTGTCTTGAATTTTTGGCTGGTCGTCTTATCCGCCGGCATCGGAGGTACCGCCGGTTCTCTGGCTGCCTATGCAGTGGGTTTCTACGGCGGAGAAACGCTGGTTCGGTCGCTCATACGCAAGTACGGAAAGTTCGTGCTCGTCCATGAATATGAACTCGATGAAGCCGAGCACTGGTTTCGCAAACACGGAGAAGCGATTACCTTTTTTTCACGCCTCCTGCCGGTCGTCAGGACCTTCATCTCACTGCCGGCCGGTATTGCCAAGATGAACCTGCGCTCATTCCTGACCTACGCTTTTCTGGGTACGATCATCTGGTGTGCTGTGCTCGCCTACGTCGGGGTAATCCTGGGCGAAAACTGGCAGACACTCGGTCCATGGTTTCATAAATTCGATACCGCTATTGCCATCTTCACGATTCTTGGAGGGCTTTGGTACATCCGCTATAAGCTCAAAAAAATCCATGCCTATTCAAAATCGCATGGAAAAACTGAGAAGAGATAAAGATTGAAGATTTAAGGGTTAAACATTAAACCTTAAACCTTAAACATTACTCCTTACTTCCTATTTATCCTGAGCAAAGTCGAAGGACTCATTACTTTCTTCTTGTTTCTTTACTGAAATTTGCGAATGACTCCGACCACTTTTCCCTGAATCTTCACGTTCTTGGCAAAGATCGGGCTCATTTGCGAATTTGCCGGCTCAAGCCGGATGCGGGTAGCTTCCTGAAAATAGCGTTTTAAAGTTGCCAAACCGTTTTCAAGAAGGGCGACGACGATGTCGCCGTTGCGCACCTCTTCCTGTTCTTCGATGACGACGAAATCGCCGTCCAATATGCCCTCCTCGATCATGCTTTCGCCCTTAACCTGCAGAACGAAAGCTCTGGCTTTACCGCTGACCATCGACGGCGAGACTTTGAAGACGGCATTGGGATCGGTATGAGGCTCAATCGGGCTTCCTGCGGCGATAAATCCCAGGATCGGAACGTCCATGCTGCTCGTCATCCTTCCCAATTTGCGATCCAAAACTTCAATCCCGCGCACCGCACCGTCATATTTGCGGATGACGCCCTTTTTTACCAAGGCCTGTAAATGTTCGTGGATCGTGGCCAGTGAGGACACACCAATCGCATCGGCGATATCCTGTAGCGTGGGAGAGTACCCTTGTTTTTGAATGTATTGGGAAATGAAATCGACAATCTGTCGCTGTCGTTTATAGAGTGTTACCGGCATGGAATTCCTTTCTCCGAAGTTTTGTTCGTTCGGTATATGTTTTCTTTTAATTAGGGTCATATTAGCCCAAACATTTCCCGACTGTCAAGCACGAATTTTATGAAAAACGGGTATAATTGTTGGAAAATGAGATTCAAGCTTGTTTCCGATTTCAAACCAACCGGCGATCAACCCCAGGCAATACAAGCGCTGACTGACGGCTTGCGTCGTGGAGATAAATTCCAGGAGCTTCTGGGCGTCACCGGCAGCGGAAAAACCTTCACCATGGCCAATGTGATTACCAATCTCCAGAAACCGACCTTGGTCATCTCCCACAATAAAACCCTCGCCGCGCAGCTGTACCAGGAATTCCGCGATTTCTTTCCCGGCAACGCCGTCAGCTTTTTCGTCTCTTATTATGACTATTACCAGCCGGAAGCTTACATCCCGCAAACCGATACCTATATTGAAAAAGAGACGGATATCAACGAGGAAATCGATAAACTGCGGTTGCAAACGACGACCCATCTCATGACCCGTAAAGACGTGATCGTCGTTGCCTCGGTATCCTGCATTTACAATATCGGCTCGCCCGTGGAATACGGCCGCTATATCCTCAAACTGTCCCAGGGCGAAGAAATCGACCGAAACCTGGTCATGGAGCACCTGATCGATTTGCGCTACACGAGATCCGAGTATGAATTTGTCCGCGGGGGCTTCCGTCTGCGGGGTGACAGCCTGGAAATTTGGCCGGCGTATGACGACCATGGATTGCGTGTTGAATTTCTCGATAACCGGATTCAATTGATCTCGCGGTTTGATCCGCGTTCAGGAAATTCCATCGTTCAGGAGGCCTCCAAACAGAATGAGAGCTTCGTTCTTTATCCTGCGAAACACTATATGACCGATCCAGATACGTTTGAAAACGCGTTCTCAATGATCCGCAAAGACCTGAAAGATCGCGTTGGTGTGTTGAAAGGCAGCGGAAAAGAACTGGAAGCGCATCGGCTCAATCAGCGCGTTACCTATGATTTGGAGATGATCAAAGAATTCGGCTACGTCAACGGCATCGAAAATTATTCCAGGTATTTTGAGGGGAGGGGAGCGGGAGAACCTCCTTTCACCCTGCTTGACCATTTTCAATCCTGCGATCCCGACTTTCTCGTGTTTGTCGACGAATCGCACATCACGATCCCGCAGATACGAGGCATGTATGAAGGAGACAAATCACGCAAGCAAACGCTCGTCCGGTACGGCTTCCGCCTGCCGGCCGCGCAGGATAACCGCCCGCTCACCTTTCAGGAATTTTACGGCCGGACCTCACGCCTGATCGGGACATCCGCCACTCCCGGTCCTTGGGAAAAAAAACAGTCAATCCGACACGTCGAACAACTGATCCGACCGACCGGGCTTCTTGATCCTCAAATTGTGCTTCGGCCGTCCAAGCACCAAATCGATGACCTGGAGAGGGAAATCGGCTTCCGCGTCAAACGGGGCGAGCGCGTGCTGGTCACCACCCTGACCAAGCGTACCGCCGAAGCCCTCAGCGAATTTTTAAAGGAAAAAGGCGTGCGTGTGCAGTATCTGCACAGCGATGTGGAAACGCTCGACCGAAGCGATATCCTTGACGATTTGCGGGCAGGCAAATTTGACGTGCTGGTCGGCATCAATCTGCTGCGTGAAGGCCTCGATCTGCCGGAAGTTTCGTTGGTCGCAATACTGGATGCCGACAAAGAAGGCTTCCTGCGTTCGGAAACATCGCTCATCCAAACCATGGGCAGGGCCGCCCGCCACCAGCATGGAACGGTCGTCATGTACGCCGATGCGCTCACCGGATCAATGCGCCGGGCAATCGACGAGGTCACGAGGAGGAGAAACATCCAGCTTGAGTATAATGCCAAGTTTGATATCAAACCGCATTCCATCATCAAACCGATCCGGGAGAAGCTCATCCTGCGTGAGGAAAAATCAGAAAAAACGCCTTCCATTATTCAGCTCTCAAAAAAAGAATCGGTGGACATCACGAAAATTGATAGAAGCTCTCTCACTCCACTGGATAAAAAAAAACTGGTTCTGGGTCTCAAGCGCGCGATGAATAAAGCCTCCCACGAGCTTGATTTTGAACTGGCAGCGACGCTGCGGGATTTGATTGCCGATCTTGAGCCATGAAGAGTTCAAAATTTCAAATGCCAAATTTATAATCTCAATTTGTAATTATTAACTTTAAATTTTTCATTAGTTTTCCGATTGCCTGAATACCCGCTTACCAGCTTCACCATCTTCACAGAAGCCGACTTATTTCATATAATTGAGCTTTATCCCGGAGAAAGAGTATGCCAAACGAACTCATCATCAAGGGCGCAAAACAACATAACCTCAAAGACGTGAGCGTCAATATTCCGAAAAACAAGCTGGTGGTATTTACCGGAATATCGGGAAGCGGAAAAAGCTCAATGGCGTTTGACACAATTTATGCCGAGGGCCAGCGCCGCTACGTTGAGTCCTTGAGCTCCTATGCCCGCCAATTCCTGGGCATTATGGATAAACCGGACGTCGAATCAATCGAAGGCTTATCACCCTCGATCTCCATAGACCAAAAAGCCACCGGCCACAATCCGCGGTCGACGGTCGGCACGATCACCGAAATTTATGACTACCTGCGGCTCCTGTTTTCCCGAATCGGCCACCCGCATTGCCCCAAATGCGGCCGCGAAATTGCAAAACAATCTCCCCAGCAAATTACCAATGCGCTTCTCGACTTGATCGTTGAAGACGCAAAGCAGAGGCAACAGGTAAGAGTGATGATCCTCTCGCCCGTGGTGCGCGACCGCAAAGGTGAATTCGGCTCGCTTTTTGATAACTTGCGCAGCAAAGGCTTCCAACGCGTGCGCATCGACAAGCGGGTATTCGGTCTCGATGATGACTTACTCCTCATTAAAACCAATAAACATTCAATCGACGTGGTCATGGACCGGATCGCATTCTCAAAAAGACAATCGTCGGATAAAGTCTCCGTCGCCAATCTCAAAAGCAGGCTATCTGCAGTCGTCGAACAAACACTTGATCTGTCAAACGGATTATTGATCGCCGCCAAGGTAAAAGACAAGGGATTTGAATTTCCCCAGAATCCTGTCCGTTTTGAAGACCATTTGTTTTCCGAAGAGTTTGCCTGTCCGGTGGATAACGTGAGCCTTCCGGAGATTGAACCTCGAAGCTTTTCATTCAATTCACCGCACGGCGCCTGCCCGGAATGCAACGGAATCGGCACACTCTTGAAGGTCGACGCGGAGCTTTTAGTGAACCAGGACCTCACACTGGCTCAAGGCGCGATCCTGCCGTTTTCCAGAATGACCGGAAAAGACAGCTGGTTATTGAGAAAGCTCAAATCCATCTTCGAGGCATACAACGAATCGATGGACAAGCCATGGAAACTGCTTTCAAGTTCCCTCCGCGACCTCTTGCTGTTCGGTGATCCCGCCCGCGTGTTTACCGTCTACGGAACGAACCGCTACGGACATGACACATCCTTTGATTCCACTTTCGAGGGGGCGGTGGAAAATTTGAGCCGCCGGTACAAAGAAACGCAATCGGAAATTATCAGAAGTGAAATAGAAAAATACATGCGCAAAGAGATCTGCCCGCTCTGCAATGGAAAAAGATTGCGCAAGGAGGCGCTCTCCATCACCATAGACGGGAAAAATATCATCGATGTCACAAGAATGCAGATCCACTCTGCAAAGGCTTGGGCGCAAGCGCTCACGGCAATCATTTCCGCGCGTGAGCTCTTCATTGCCCGTCCGATCATCAAAGAGCTCGTCAATCGCCTCCAGTTCCTCGATGAGGTGGGGTTGTCCTACCTCACGTTGGAGAGAGAGGCATCAACCTTGGCAGGAGGAGAAGCCCAAAGAATACGCCTCGCTTCACAAATCGGAAGCGGCCTTTCGGGCGTCTTGTACGTCTTGGATGAACCGTCAATCGGCTTGCATCAGCGCGATAATAAAAAATTGCTTACAACTTTAAAAAATCTGCGGGATTTAGGAAATACCGTCATCGTCGTCGAACACGACCGCGAAACCATGGAGAATTCCGATCTGATTATCGACTTCGGTCCCGGCGCCGGAAAGGATGGCGGCAAGGTCATCGCCGTGGCTACTCCCCAGGCAATCAAGAAAAATAACCGCTCGCTGACCGGTCAATATCTGTCCGGAAAAAAACGGATCTCTATGCAGACCGCCGGACAGAGAAGCGTGGAACTGGGAGATCTCGTACTCGTTGGCTGCAGGGAACATAACCTCAAGAATATTACGGTTGCCTTCCCCTTGGGAAAATTAATCTGCGTCACCGGTGTTTCCGGGTCCGGAAAATCAACTCTGGTCCACGACATCCTCTATCATGCCCTGCTGCGTGAACTCAGTTTGGTGCATCGCGAACGCCCGGGGGCGTTTGACAGCATCCAGGGGGCTGGACAGGTAAACCGCGTGAGCCTCATCGACCAGAGCCCCATCGGCAGAACTCCGAGATCAAATCCCGCGACCTACACCAAGGCGTTTGACTTCATACGCAAACTCTTTGCCAACACCAAGGAAGCAGCCATACGAGGGTATAGGCCCGGCCGCTTTTCATTTAACGTCCGAGGCGGGCGGTGCGAGGCGTGCCAGGGAGGCGGACAGGTAAAAATCGAGATGCAGTTCCTACCCGACGTCTACGTGACCTGCGAAGTCTGCAACGGCTCCAGGTACAACGATGAAACGCTGGAGGTCCGCTACCGGGGGAAACGGATCGACGAAGTATTGAATCTGTCGGTCAGAGACGCGTCTGAAATTTTCTCGCACGTCCCGGGTTTAAATAACCGTTTGAAAACATTGGAAGACGTCGGTTTGGGATATATTGAAATCGGACAGGCGGCTCCGACGCTCTCCGGCGGGGAAGCGCAAAGGATAAAAATCGCCAAAGAGCTTTCTGTGCAGAGCACCGGCCACACCGTCTATCTCTTAGACGAACCGACCACCGGACTGCATTTTGCGGACTTGGAGAAGCTCTTGCAGGTCATGCGAAGACTCGTTGACGCCGGCAACACCGCGATTATTATCGAACACAATCTGGATGTCATCAAAAATGCGGATTGGATCATCGATTTGGGCCCAGAGGGGGGAGATGAAGGAGGCAAGATAGTCTCGCAAGGTACCCCGCTCGAGCTAACTAGCGACTCCGCTTCCTATACGGGACAGTATCTTCTGTCCGTGCTTCATGGAGCGCAGGATTCTAAAAGCGCACGCTGATTGTCTTTAACGAAAAATATCCATTTGACCGGCTTGCAGGTTTCCACATCCGTGGAGTTTGAGTACAATGAGGTCATGTCATTCTTCTCAAAAGTCCCCTTTCTGGCAGTCATCCTTCTCTTTTCTTCTCTATCCCTGCCCTCTAGCGCCTGGGCCGCTCGGGAATTTGATATCAACTCAAAATCATTCTACAGCGTCGGTCCGGACGGCAAGACAACCGTGAAACACGAGATCGGTCTCACCAATAAATTTGCCGACATCTACCCAACGCACTATGCGCTTTCCGTCGGATCGACAAGAGTCAGCGGTGCTTGGGCAAGGGACGGACAGGGATTTTTAACGCCCGGTTCGTCAACCAATGAGAACTCGACGAATATCGACTTTGTTTTTCAGGAGAAATCCGTCGGCCTGGGCCAAACGCTTTCATTTTCGCTTGGATATCAAGATGAAGATATTGCTCAACAAAACGGAAGAATCTGGGAAGTCAATATCCCGAGGCCCGAAGACATCACCGAATTCACAAACTACCAGGTCGTCCTCCTGGTCCCTGAGGAGTTCCACGAACCGGTGCAAATGAACCCCCAGCCGTCGCGGACTACGAAACAGAAAGGCGTCCTGGGCTTTGAGTTCGATAAAGAACTGCTCCAGCAGCGCGGGGTCACTGCCATTTTCGGAGATACGCAGGTTATGAGTTTCGATCTTCGCTATTCGATAGAAAACCCATCGCCGATCGGAAAGCTCGCGAAAGTGGCACTTCCGCCGGATACGACCTATCAACGAATGATTTACAACCAGATCACTCCAAAACCGCAAAACGTCGAAATTGATGAAGATGGCAATTGGTTGGCAAGTTTCAAAGTCGAAGGCGGAAAATCCCTTGAAATTCATGCAATCGGATTTGTCATCCTGACACTGGTTCCGCAACAAACGGCTGAACCCGGGAAGCCGGATCAAAACTACTTGAAATCCGATCTCCCCTGGCAAGTGGATGACCCGACCATCCAGGACTTGGCTCAGAAACTTAAAACGCCGGAAAATATCTATAACTATGTCGTCTCCACACTGACCTATAACTATGATCGCGTTCAGGCCGGGAATGTCAGGCTGGGGGCAGTCGGTGTTCTCTCGAATCCGGATCAAGCCATCTGTACTGAATTTACGGATCTCTTTGTAGCTCTGGCACGCGCGGCAGGCATACCGGCTCGTGAACTCAACGGCTTTGCCTACACCCAAAATTCGAAGCTTCGTCCGGTGAGCCTCAAACAGGACATCCTGCACGCCTGGCCGGAATATTATGACCAAGAACGGGGAATCTGGATACCGGTTGACCCGACTTGGGGAAATACGACGCAAGGCATCGATTATTTTTCCCGATTTGACCTCAATCACGTTGTCTTCGTTATTCATGGGAAAAGTGCCCAGTTTCCCTATCCGGCCGGATTCTATAAAATTTCCCAGACGGAGGGGAAAGACATCAACATCATGCCCAGTACGCTGGATCCTGAGATTCGGGGAGAAATCGAAGTTGTTTTCGATCTGCCCAACGAAATTCCAACGGCCATAAACCAGAATGGAAAAATCATTGTCAAATCAATCGGCAATACCGCAGTTCCTCAGACAGAACTGAAGCTCACCTCCCCTGATTTTGATATACTAACCAAATCAACAGTACCGCTCCAAACACTGCTCCCGTACTCGGTGCACGAAATACCGGTAAAAATCAAAGCCAAAAAATGGTTCACGCAGTCACAAGGCGCGTTGACGGTCTCGGTAGCGGGACAACGCTATGAGCAAAAACTCAACATCAAACCAATCTACAACGAAATCCCGGCCCTCGCGCTGGCACTGGGCTTGGGAACGGGTCTTGCCTTCGCTTCCCTCCGAACCCGGAATCTATTTCTTTCTTTCCGCAAAAAAAGAGGTTCTCTACATCGGCAAATCGGGTAATCTTCGCCGTCGGCTCCGATCATATCGCGGTCAGAATGGTCACGATCCGAAAACAAAACTGTTGCTTTCCCAAGCGAAGTTGCTGAAATGGACAATAGTCGAGAGTGACCTTGACGCAATCATTTCCGAAGCCGAACTCATCCGCACCCATCAACCGAAATTCAATCTGCGCCTCAAAGACGATAAAACCCCCCTCTACATCCTCTTAACGAAAGAAGAGTTCCCGCGCGTTCTCATGCTTCGTAAAACCCAACTTCCTGATTACCCCGGTCGATTCCGCATCTTCGGGCCGTACACCTCTGCCTATCAAACCAAAATCGTCGTACGTCTGGTGAGAAGGATTTTCCCTTTTTGTAATGCCACACCCAGACAAAAGCAACATCATATTGCCTGTTTTTATTCACACATCAATCGTTGTCCCGGCGCCTGTACCGGCCGAATATCACCTCAGGAGTATGCCCGCAATATTAATGGTCTGAAGCAATTCCTCATGGGGAGGAGAAAAAGTCTTGCCAAATCGTTAAAAGGAGAAATGCAATCTGCGGCGAAGGAATTGAATTTCGAACGCGCGCGCACCATCCGCGACCAACTCATGATGCTTGAGCATGTAACCCAGGCGCCGGTTGCAATCACTTGGCTTGACGGGGTGGGCGCCGCGGACTCTGATCACTTTCAATCCAGAATGAATTTATGGAAAACATTGGCGCCCTTTATTGAGAAAATATCCGCCCGCTTTCCGCAAAAGCCCTTTGCACGCATCGAAGCCTACGACATTTCAAATCTTGGCGGAAAACAATCAGCCGGTTCAATGGTCGTTTTTACTCAGGGAAAACCCGATATCTCCCAGTATAGAAGGTTCAGGATCAGGCAAATTTCGCAGGGTAATGACCCGAAGATGATGGAAGAGACCATTCAGCGAAGAATCGCTCATCGTGAATGGCAAATTCCCGACCTCATCGTCGTCGACGGCGGAACGGAACAGGTGAAGGCTGCCAGGCAGGCGCTTGCATCAAAGGGCCTCCAGCATTCGATTCCGGTGATCGGCATCGCCAAACGGTTTGAGGAATTGGTAATCTTTAAACAGATATTTCATTTCATCCGTCTCCCGAAAGATTCCGCCTCCTTGCTGCTCATCATGCATATTCGGGATGAAGCCCACCGCTTTGCCAAACGCTACCACACGTTGTTACGAGAGAAGACCCTGATCAATAATTAAAAATTGGCATTTCCGGAAATACTGCCAGGGCTACAGTGGCAACTTACTGTAAACCCGTGGACGCGGCACTTCAGAATTCTCTATAATATGCAGGTTGAAGCTCCACGGCCTCTTAGGACGTGGAATCTTGAATAACAATGTTTGTTATGCCGACCACAATGAGAGCTGAAATCCGCCGAAGCGGAAATCACCGAATTTCACAAGTCGCTATCCATCCGCGGTCTAGAACGCCTCGGTTTTCCGCGAAGGTGGAACATCGAGTCGAGAAACGAGTATGAAAACCCTCCTGAGGTCCTTTATCATTAACTTGGCCGCACTCTCCATCACGGTCTCCGTCATTCCCGGCTTCACGAATCAGGGAGGCGCAAAAACATTGGTGATTGCCCTGTTTGTCCTGGCAATCATCAACCTCCTCATCCGGCCGATCGTCTCTCTCCTCCTCCTGCCGATCAATCTCTTAACGCTCGGCATGTTCCGCTGGCTCGTAAACGTCATCATGCTCGCCATCCTGACATCAATCGTGAAGGACATCCGCGTCAACGAGTTCTCGTTCCAGGGTTTCACCTATCATGGATTCGTCATCCCGATCGTAGAATTTTCAAGATTTTGGACGCTTGTACTCTCCTCGCTGTCTCTAAGCATCACCAACTCCTTTCTCTTCTGGGTCGCCAGAGAGTGAGACCGGTCTCTTATGGTATACTTTGCTAACCGATGAAAATCGTATTGTTGGTTGTTCAAATTGTTATTTCCGTTCTCCTCGTCGGGTCAATCCTGCTTCAGGCTCGAGGCACCGGATTGGGAAGCGCTTGGGGAGGGGGAGGGGAGTCGTATCGCTCAAAAAGAGGAGTTGAGAAAATTCTTTTGTATGGTACGGTTGCCCTCACGCTTCTTTTTCTCATCCTGGCGATAATCAACTTACGCATTGTATAAAACATGCTCAAAAAAATTCGCTTCGCATATTGGATGCTTCGTGGTTTTTTCAAGAGGCATAACAAGCTTCTGTTCATCGCCATCTTTGCGGGCTTAGTCAGCGCCCTCTTGGTACCCAAAATATTTTCTCTGCTCCCGAAGACTGAACCGCTCAAGAAAATCGCCATCATCGGCAAACCGATCCTTTCCGAGTTGCCCCTCTTTATCCAAAATCAAATAAGCTATGGGTTAACTTCCATCACACCTTCCGGGGAAGCACAGCCTTCCCTGGCAAAATCCATGAGCATAGAGGAAGACGGTAGGCGGTATCGATTCGTGTTGCGGGATGATCTTTTCTGGCATGACGGAAAGCCATTCAAAGCCGATGACGTTAACTATAACTTCTCCGATGTGACGATCACGGTGGTTTCGGATACCGAGGTGGTCTTCGACCTCAAGGAACCATTTTCTCCTTTTCCCACGGTCGTCAGTCAACCGCTCTTTCGTTCTTCAAGATCCTCGCTCTTCCCGGGAAGGAGGGCTCTGCTCGGCCTGGGTCCGATGCGGGTAAAAAATATCGTTCGCAACGCCCAATACATCACAGAGCTTTCTATCAAATCGGATCAAGATTCACTGCTCTATCGTTTCTATAATAATCAGGAAGCCGCGGTGACTGCCTTTAAACTCGGCGAAGTCGATGAGATCCTCGAGCTATCCTCTCCCGGAGAATTGGTGAACTGGCCGAATACGATCGTTTCCGAAGTGATTCATCCCGACCGCTACGTCGCGCTCTTTTTTAATGTTGAGGATCCCAACCTTTCGAGTAAAAGCCTGCGTCAAGCGCTCACCTATGCCATTCCCGATAAAGGCAGTGAAAGTGTACGGGCAGTGAGTCCGATCAATCCCGACTCATGGGCTCACAACCCGCAGGTCAAACCATATGATTATGATCCGGAAGCCGCCAAACGGCTTCTTGATTCCGAACGGGAACAAGGGAACAGTATTCCCCAGGTGATTGAACTCACCACCACGCTCCCATATCTTGATATCGCGGAAAACATCAAGGAGGTATGGTCAACCTTGGGCATCAACACCACCATGAAGGTTGCAACCTTCCTCCCTGAGAATTTTCAAGTCCTCCTCATCGCACAGGAAATTCCTCCGGATCCTGACCAATACAGTCTCTGGCATTCAACCCAGCAAACAAACCTCACCCGATATAACAGTCCGAAAGTTGATAAGCTTCTTGAAGACGGTAGGCAAACGATCGATAAGAAGGAAAGAATTCTCATCTATCAGGATTTTCAGCGCTTCCTTGTTGAAGACAGTCCTGCCGCCTTCCTCTTTCACCACCGCACGTTTACCATCACTCGCTCATAAGGAAGGCTCAGCAAAATTGACCGGATGCTTTGCGCTGTGTTACGGTAGTCCTATATGCCGTCCATAATGGATGATGGAAATTCAAACGCACCGGCATCCGAGCCGAAAACAGTAAGCACAAGATTTTTAAAGGACCTTTTTTCCCAGACCAAAGTTGACGCAACACCTTTTGTCAACACGATTATTCGTGAAGCCGTAGGACTTGCTTCGTCCGACATCTTCTTTGAACCGGCGAAAAATACGGTACGGGTCCGATCCCGAATAGACGGGGTGATGTATTATCTCGGGGAATTTTCGCTTGACGAGTTTCCGCAGATCTCCTCTCGGATTAAAGTTCTTTCTCAACTGGATCCGACGGAAAAACGCCGTATCCAGGAAGGTCAGTTTACTCTGAACCTGGAAGGCCGGGTCGTCAACCTGCGTGTAGAAATTGCCCAAACAATCCATGGGGAATTGATCGTCATCAGAATCCACGAGAAGCAATCAATCGTCATGCCGCTGTCCGATTTGGGTTTCAGTAAAAAGACCGACGAAATTTATCGGGACATGCTGCGATCAATGAGCGGATTGATTCTCGTCTGCGGACCGACCGGTTGCGGGAAGACGACGACCTTGTATTCAACGATCAATCAACTCAACGAGAATCAAACCTACAATATCATGACCATTGAAGATCCCGTTGAATATCAATTGCAGGGAGTAAATCAGATGCAGACGAAAAACGACATGGGATTCACTTTTGCCGAAGGTTTGCGGACAATCCTGCGCCTGAGTCCGGACGTGATCTTTGTGGGAGAAATTCGCGATCGGGAAACTGCCCAAATCGCGGTGGAGTCCGGATTAACCGGTCAACTCGTTCTTTCTTCTGTTCATGCGGAAGACTCAGTTGGAGCGCTGTTTCGCCTCCTCGATCTTGGTGTTGAATCGTACCTCTTAAACGCCGCGCTCTTGGGGATCGTTGCTCAGCGTCTGGTGCGAAAAAACTGCCTGGAGTGCCAGATACCGGTATCGCCAACTCCTGAACAGAGTGAATATTTTTTAAAGACCACTGGCCGCAGTCCGAAACAATTCATGGTCGGCAAAGGCTGTCCATCCTGCCAAAATCTCCGCTACAAAGGCAGAACCGGCATTTATGAAGTGTTGAAAATGGATTCCAAAGTCCGCGATCTCGTCCGATCAAGAGCGAGTGAAGATATTTTGCGTGATACGCTCAAATCCCATGGATTTTTGACTTTGCTCCAAGATGGTATTGAAAAAGCCGAACGGGGTGTGACCACGATCGACGAAGTTCTTCGCAACAGCCTGCGTTCTTCATAGATGCGAATTCCCCCTGCTTCACTTTTTCATTCGCTTTTCTTCTTTCCTGATCCATTCGGAATTCATGCGGAAGACCACAATGATGGCATAGATCCCAACAAGTCCCATAATCATGATCACTGATGCGCCAACGCCAAAGAGGATAAGAAGCGCCAACAGGAGCGCCATCGGGATGAATTTCCGTCGTCCCTTAGTGAATTTCCCGAAATGGGCAGACATCATCTTGCGAGCATCTGTGACAAAATCCCGCTTTCTTCCTTTCATAGCTGAATCCTATCACAAACGCCTTTTGTGATGAAAAATCGCGTCGGAAAGTTGCGTCGTGGGTGAAAAAACAATAGGATGGTAGTATACAGATGGAAAAAAACCGAAAGAATCTGATTGTCCTGGGGGTTATTGTATCGGCAATCGTCTTTCTCCTGCTCGGAAGAAGATCACTTGCCGATATCTTCTATTTTCTTGCCGGCATTGTCGGCATTTCCGCTCTCATTCGTGTTTCCGCGCAGAAGCGTGACCATGATGAGATGAAACAGCGTATGAATGAACGGATTGAAGAAATAGAATTCCGGATAGATAAATTGGAGAAGGCAAAAGAGAAGGGAAACGAATCATCATCATAAACTGACCCGAATATGAAAATCATCATTATCGTACTTATTGCGTTGTACAGTCTTTTTGTTTTTATCGTTGGTGATACGGCACAAAAGGGAATGCTGCTTTCAGTACTCGTACTGACCGGGTTGATTGCGCTTTTCTACAAGTACTCGACGCTTGCCAGAACCATCATGACTAGGTACGAAGAATTGAAGAAAGCGGTCTTTACTGCGGACAACATCACGCATTTCATCGACGATCTTGAAATACAAAAAGACGCGTATAAGGATAAAAAGATGGATCCTGGACTTGAGGTGAATCATACCATCGGAGTGCTGAAGAGGTCAAAACTCCTCGCGGGTATTTCCAAGGATGCCAACGAGGAAGAAGTGATCAGAGCCGATGATTCCGCCCAAACTCAACAGTCTCCGCAATCGAAAACATCTCTTCCTTCGAATCAATAGTGATCTCTAGAGTTCCGAAAGACGCTCTTCCCATTTGGGAACTTCTTCATTGATTGTGTAGAGAAAACAAAAAGCACCGGTTTTTCCCAAATTCCTGAAACTCAACGCAATTCTATCCCTTCTCCTGTGGTAAGGCTCATCGCGGAAGCTTTTTAGGTACTCCTTAAAAGATCCGAACTGGTTTGCGATGGCTCTCACAAGTGTAGCATTGGAAATTATTGCCTCAATTTTCTTCCGGTGTCGGATCATCCGCTTATCATCAAGTAAACGCATAACGTCCGACTCGGTATATCCTGCAACTTTCTCAACGCGAAACTCATCAAATGCCTTGCGAATCTCCGGCCAGCGCTCTTCGACGACGATCCAGTTAAATCCCATGCGGAAGATATTTTTTGCGAGTACCTCCAAATATTCATGATCGTTATCCGGAGTCTTCGGTTTGGGAATGATATAACCGAAATGCATCTTTTTTCCCTGATACGAATGAGTATTAATTAAATACCAGCAAATATTCATTTGAAATAAACTATCTCATGAACCCGGTACGTCAATTGTCGTTCAAACTTTTCACTACTATGTTACAATTCCCTCCTTAAGAACATTTTAACGGCATGGAATACGAAGCTTCGAGTGAGCAGCTATGGGCAGTTTTTTTCACTGCCCAGTTGAGCGAAATGCAATCCAAACATCCGGTACTTGAGCAGGTGGATCTCGTCATCGAAGGCGTCGTCGGTTACGGAAAAGCATTGAGACGGGTAATTGCGGATGTTTTCCCGTCTGCGTTGTATGTCGGAGTGGATCTGGCAAGCTGGCAGTCCGAATCAATAAAGACCACGCTGCCTGATCAGATGTTGGAAAGCATCATCGGTGCCAATCCGCCGTTACTGCTTGCCAACTGTTTCGACTACCATCTGGTGAAGGACATTTGTCAAAAAACCTCAAGGGTAAATCCCATTCTCATTGCTGTGAATGCTGACGGGGCGCTGACGTCGTATTGGCTGCAAGGAGATTATCAAAAGCGGGACGATTACATACCTGAAACAGAATGGTTTACTCCACAAGTTCCCTATAATGCTCAGATATTCCTGAGGCGAACAGGTGACCATTGGGATGATCTCAAAAAAGGAAGATGGCCTGATTATCTGAATAACGCCCGACACGAAGCGGATATTTTTGGCTGGACACAACATCGAATGCAATCAGGGCTTGCCTTCATCAGGGAGTAATAAAACCTAAAGTTAAATCTAGCGAACTGGGGTAGCCTACCCCATGATGTCTGTGCCTATTATACTAGATTACCGCGTAAGGACGTAGCTTTTTTAGAACTTCATTTGCTTCTTTGTATTTTGTGTAATGATTACGCGCCACAAATATCAAAGAAATGCTAAAATTAAAAGTCCAAATTTAGACCCTTAGCGAGCCACGGAACGCCCTAACGGCATAGTAAGATTCTGCACCGTTGTGAGACACGAAGACATTGCCGTAGCGGAAATCAGCAAAGATAGCGCCGCCGAGTTTTCTAATATCAGAAGGTGTTTTCACCCAGCTCGACGTTTTCGTATCGAATTTTCCGAGTTTCTGCAACTCTCGATATTGTTCTTCCGATAAAAGTTCAATGCCCATGGCAGCAGCCATATCAATAGCGTTATTTTCCGGTTTATGTTCTTTCCGTGACTCCAGCGCTTCGCGGTCGTAACAAACACTTCTGCGGCCTTTAGGACTTTCCGCGCAGCAGTCATAAAAAATGTATTCGCCTGTCTTAGAATCACGACCTACAACATCTGGTTCACCGCCGGTTCTTTCCATTTCATAGAGCGACCACAGTTTCCCGGCATTGGCGTCCAGCTTTGCTTGTACTTTAGCCCATTCAAGACCTTTATGACGGTTCATGTTTTTCTCAAAACGGGCTTTTAATGCGTTGATCAGTTCCTCACGCCTGCCTGCCGGCAAGGCAGGTTGTTCTGGTGACAACTCCTTTTTTGTTTCAACGTTTGACATAGTTTTTATGTTAAAAAAAAGTAATTCATTTTTACTTTTACAATGATATGTATTTAGTCATTATTTTAAATTAACATTCTAAAAGCAGAGGATTCTAAATTCAATTTTTGGGTGGCCGACGGGAATCGAACCCGCAACATTCGCCTCCACAGGGCGATGCTCTGCCGTTGAGCTACGGCCACCATATCAACCAAACAGTCTCTCTCTTAACTCTCTTCCATATCCACTTTTCCAGTACTTCTCCCTTTTTCTTGCTACCAGCCGATTTTCGCACTCCTCTGCATGAATTAACTTAAATGGACCTCTATTCAGTGTCGATGGCGTGGCTTCATCACCCAATTGATGTTGATTGATCCTTCTTATTAGATCATTCGTAATTCCTGTATAACACTTGCCGTCTTTAAGACTTTTCAGAATGTAAGCGTAATATCTCATGCTCTACCGCTGACCTGCCTGCCGGCAGGCAGGGCTACGGCCACCATACTCATCTCAATCTAAGGTATATTTTACCAGATTGAAGCTCCGAGGTCTCTCAGCTCTCGGATTATCTGATTAGTATCACGAGAGTTCTTTCCATATCCTAAAGCTGAAATCCTGCCGAAGCCAATATAGACTTGGCGAAGGAGGACTAGGAAATTTTTGATTTCGCGTCAATCCAAATCAGCAATCCATCTACCCAAGTTGAACCATGAACATCCAGATAGTCATACCATCGATCCCGAAAATCTTTTATCTTTATTTCCCATATTCCTTTTCGGGCATTTGAGGGATCGACCAGTGTTATGGTTTTTTTCTCCCGACTGACTTTCGCAACGATACAATAATGACCATCCGGGTCTTCAGCATCCAAATCATCCCACCAGTCGACGATCACGATATTCCCGTTGTCTACCAGTCTCTTTAAATCCTGGATTGTCGCATTGCTTTTAAAATTCACCCGTCTGAAATACCGGCTGAAGTAGGCGACCATCAGAGAATAACTCGTTCCCCACCAGTGTTTATAGACATCATGGGCGATTTCCTCTTGAGATTTATCAATCTGAACTTTGGACAGCGCCATCTGAATAACCGCGGGACCGCACCAACCCGATTTCTCTTGAAACCGATGGATATCTTTCCATGACGCATTTCTCATATCAGATTGGTAAACGGTAGTAATGGAGCGTTTTGTTCTAAAACGAATTAGTCGCGATCGACATCCGCCTCATCCGGAGGGATATCATGCATCGCCTTCTCATCCTTCTCGACTTCTTCGGCAATGCTGAACGGCTTTCCGGGTTTTGGCTTATTTCCGATCACGTCCTCCACCATATCCGAAACATCATCATCGCTCGTCGTTGACGGAGCCGATCCGCTGACGGAGTGTTCTCCTTCCTCCGCCGGGGTCTCCAGCTCATCCTGATCATCATCGGACTCATCAAAATCAGACATTTGACCTCCTTTCTGAATATATTTATTCTGCTTGTTCTTCACTTGTTTTACTCTCCTCAATTTTTGCCTCTTCAAGAAGAGCGTAGTAGGCATCCCATAGCTCTTTTGCCACCCTGTGGTAGCCTTTTCGGGTTGCCTGATTTGCCTGCCACTTGATGTCATTGGCAAGCTTGCGGTCATAGTAGGCGTCTGTCGCCGGATCATCGTATCCCATAGTACCTCCAGTAAGGAATCCCTGCCCGCCAATCGCTGTGCCACCAGAAGGAATCGAACCTTCATCTACCGCTTAGAAGGCGGTTGCTCTATCCGTTGAGCTATGGCGGCTTCCTCGCTCAAGGCACTTGCAGGCGGGGAAGACAGGTGCTCTATCCACTGACCTGCCCGCCAAAGTCCATGCCTCAGGCAATGGCACGCGGGGCTATGGGCGCATATTAGCTCTCAGACTTTTGTCATTAGCCAATAGCCAAAGACAAACGACCATAAGCTAAATTGAGGCAATCTACAAAATTGCTCTAACGTATTTTACCAGGAATTATTATTGACTGCGTAAACTGCTATCTATCTCTTGCAGAGTGCAGTGATTTTGGATTGCACACTGGGAGCCGTGGGATGTACCCTGATCCCAGCAGGTATCGGAACACTTCTGGTCGGTTTGCTTGCAGTCGGTGTCAGGCGGAGTACCCGGCGGACAATCAGCCGCAACAAACGGGCACGCATCAATGCACCCCTGCAAATTGAATGTATCCCGGCAGCGGATGAATCCGTCAAAATCGCATTGTTTGGCAACCGTCGCTGGTTCTTGCGGGGTAGTGGTCCTGCCGCTAGGCAACCTTGGTCCGATTGGTAGAGTAGGCTCACCCAAGATATCTTCAATCGAATCGGGCCAACCACTCATGTCCGGCCGATAGTAGTCGTCATAGGCGGAACTATTCCACTTTTCTTTGAGCCATTTTACAATCTCCACCAGTTTTTCTGCCAGTTGTCCTTTGGTTGGTGGATCTGACTCTTTATCAATCAAGTCTTTAAGGTCTCGAATAAGAGTGATCGACTGTTCCTGAAGGATTTTTGACTCACCCAGACCCTTTCCACCCAGATTCGCGATTGATCGCTCATCAAAGGTGGGGTTGGAGTGGGCGGTTTTAAGCACCCAGTCTGTTTTTTCGATCCGGTCTCGCAGCAGTTCAAAACGCCATTCAGGATCTACCTCCTGTCTCATCTTATTATCAAGAGCATTAAGGATTTGCCGGGCCACACCTGGCCGCCTTTGGATGGGGATGTCAAAGTCCCAACCACCGATACTGTACAGTTCAGTGCCAAAAGCCTGGCTTAATTCGTCCATGACATCCCTGTAGTTGACAACACGCTCATCCCAGGTGTCATTAAAAACTTCACCAACGTAATCAAAAGCTTTATCGTTCCACTCCTGCAGCAGGGAAAAATTTTCATAAGGGTCATTTGTTACGTCTATTTGCTGACTATAGTCTAACGTCAAGTATTCGGCATATTTGGTCAAAGCTTTAGATTTAAAGTAGGCATCGTCGCCCAGTCTGGGCAGATCCGGGCTTTCGTAGCCGTAGCGGTCAAGACCCTCTGTCTCCCATTGAACTGCTTTATCCACCAGCTCACGATATTTTTTTGCAGCATCAGCGTAGCGTATCTGTCTCTCCGCCTCCTGTTTAAGCGTTTCAGCCTCTTGGATGTGACGGTTGTAAAATTCTGCGGCGTTTTCGGCGGGAGCGTTTTCAGCGGCTAAAGTTGAACCGGCAAAGGCAATTGAGGTGAGCAGAACAACCAGGAAGTGTTTGAGTTTGGCCATCAATGGTATGGTAGCACACACTGTGTTAGTATTTAAAACATGAACACAAAAACCAAATTGGTTTTTTTAGCATTGGCAGTGATTGTTTTAGTATTGGTAAGAATAAGAATTACCGGGCAGCCAAAACTGCAATTGCCGGAGGGGGGTAAATTTGATGATTATGCCACCCAGCTTAAGTGGGGCAGGTATGTAAATACCAAGTATCAGATTGTTTTCCCCTACCCACTATCTTGGTCCATGAATACCACCACATGGGTTTTTGAAAGCGGTGATTTGATAACAGTTGAGTTTATCGGCCCGACCCAAAAGGACCAGACTGAATTTTATGACGGCGCTCGCCTCGTGGTGATGATTCCCCAAAAGACCGACGGTGATTTGTCTGATTGGATCGCCGAAAGACACAAAGCATTACCAGGAGAAAATCCGTCTGTTGTGAGCGACGTTTCCTTAAACGGAAGAAATTTTAAGAAAGTTTATACCTGTGGTTTGGGTTGTCTCACTTATTATTACACCACAATTGATGGCCAGGTGTATGGAGTGATGGCCTTTGCAGGTGGTTCGCAAATTAAAGAATTGGAAGCTACTCTCGAGGAGATGCTGGCCAAATTGGAGTTGGGATCGAGATAGTTTATTAGAGCTGACTTTCGAAAAAATCATAACCTCCTTTCGCTAAAACCCGTAGTGTCGCAGCTTCTCTCGACTTCGCTCGGGACAAGCCGGCTCGGCCTAGTTTACACTGAGCGAAGCCGAATGTGGCCTCGCCTCCGCTTTTCTTATGCGCGATTTATGAATTTTTTAGAGATTTCCAAATAAATCTTGATATTCCGGAATCTGTCCTAACATATCAAGTACTGTCTTACCACTTGGTAGCTTAACTAATTCCTCTTTTACGATTTCTAAAAAATTGGGATATTGACGTAGAGCACCCCTTTCAAATAAATCTTCCCGGTTCAGATAACTCATTGTTTGGCGGAGCGTCTCTTGAGTTAACATCTCTGGGTGTTTGCCGGTTCCCGCTTGAATAATATATTCAACTCCCTGCAATGTAACTGTTAAATCAGGTACTAGTGAATCTTGGGAAGTTCCTTGTGCAGCACAAAAATCCTGAATTTTAAAGTACTCATCTGGAACATCACGCCCCAAATATTTTTTTCCGCGTTCATGTAATTGGCTAGAACGCCATTCGGATATTTGTTGTCCAAGATAAGGAGCTATTTGGTCTTTTGTCCAAGTCATATGCTTGACCCCACTTGTGAGCGGGATAGGGGAGTCCTTCGCTAAAGCTTCGGAACACCTCTATCTTCACTGCCGTTTTTCTTTCAAGTTACATCCACTAATCTTTTATACACAAAGGCTTTGCCGGATCCTGATTTAATGTAGAGTTCAAAATCTTTAGCCTTCCGTACGCCTTTAAAAGCAGAATACCATACTAATTTCCAAGGCATAAGACCTTTTGTAAACTTAGATTTACCAGTGTTATGTTCTCTAACTCTTTTTCTAAGATCCTCTGTATAACCGTAATAAAGAACACCAGATTTTAAACTCTTTAGTATATAAACGTAATACATTGCTACCGTCTGTAGCTTTAGCGAAAGACGGGAGCGGGATAGGGGAGTCGAACCCCTCTTTTTTGCTTGGAAAGCAAATGTTGAGCCGATCAACTAATCCCGCACTTCGAAACTCTATTTTCTCAGTGTAAACTGCTAGTCAATTTTACATTAAACGGTCTCTCACTACGCAAATTTATTCTGTCGGAGCGCAGGGAATTGAACCCTGTACCTCTCGGTCCCAAACCGAGCGTTCTACCGATGAACTACGCTCCGTACTCGAATATACAACCAGCATGTTCTCACCCCGAGAAGTCATGCCAAGAGATTAATCACGACAGCTGCACCGACGGCAATGACGGCTATTTTTAAGAGCTTCGACGCAGGGCTTTTTTTACCCTCAGCGTCGACTTGTAGAATTTCTTTTGATTTCATAACAGTTGGATTTGAGTCAATCTCCAATAGTGGTCCGGGTGGGATTCGAACCCACACCCCTCTTATAAGGGACAGCATTTTAAGTGCTGCGTGTATACCAGTTTCACCACCGGACCACATTATTTTCTGTTTCTGCCGCGATGGGTAGGCTGAAGGCTATGACAATTGGGACAGAGAATCCGTAAGTTGCTCAAACGATTATCGGTGCTATCTCCGTTGATATGATCAAGTTCAAGAGGAAGACGGCCATCCAAAGACCTCTCAGCCCAACCACACTTTTCACAATGCTTCGCTTTGATTTCTGACAAGAATAAGCGATTTCTTAATTTATAACTCTGAAAAGTGCTCCCGCGTACGAGTATTTCCGCAAGCGAAAGTTTTGGATGTCCAGTTCCTCTTAACCCTTTATTCCAACCCCTACCTTTAATATGAGATGTGTCCACTTTATAAAAGTGCAAATACTTCTTGATCTGTGCATAGTTGCCTCCGGCCTCTCGAAGTTTCAGTGCTTTTAGAACCTGCCGAATACTTCTCGAGTTCTTTACTGCTCGACGTAATTGTGATTCTGTCCAGGTTCTGGTCTTCACGATCCGAGCCTACCATTTGGCAAACGCTTTTGCAACCTTGTCCTCCATGTCTACCAAGTCGCTCCCAGCACCGCGGCTGTTTACTTAATTTTATCATATTACTCGGCCAATATTAATCTTATCCGGTGTAATAAAGTAAATACCATCTTCTGTAAAATGAGAGCTGAAAACAGTAAAATAAGAGAGAAGTAAATTATTTTTAAAGGAGGTGAATACTATGAAAGGTTATTTTGGACATATTGAGGAAGATACCCTTGCGAATGATTTCTTCCGCAAAGTGCTGTTCACCGGACCGAATTGCCAACTGGTCCTGATGACGCTTCAACCAGGTGAAGAAATTGGAGCCGAGGTCCATGAAAATCACGACCAGTTTTTTCGCTTTGAATCAGGAGAGGGGAAAGCGATCATCGGCCAAGATGAATACGTTGTAAAAGACGGAGATTCGGTGATTATTCCGGCAGGAGAGAATCACAACATCATCAACACATCATCGGATATGCCGCTGAGACTCTATACGATTTACTCGCCACCTGAACATCCGGAAGGAACCGTACATAAAACAGCCGCAGAAGCCAAATGGGCGTATGAACACGAGCAATAAGTAGATCTAACATTCTTCAAAACAGTCTTCTTCATGCTGGCCGTTTACAAAAAATGTCGAACTTCATTTAATTAGCTCGGCCTTCGGCCTCGCTTGCTCCAGCGCGGCGCCCCCACCCGCCGCGCCTCCGCTATTTTTTGCGCGCGCGATTTGCGATTGCTTCACAATCACCAAGAAAGTTGAGAACAACCCTTAACTTTATAAGTTAGCAAGGTATTTCTGTAAAAGGCTAAAGTCGCCAGCTACGCTAATATAGTTTTCAAATACTTGCGCTACCCTTCCAGATTCGAGTTGTTTTTTCGCCAATTCAGTTCCATCTTTCCACAACTTTATTTTACCTAAAGTATAGAGAGCGACTGAAGTATTTATCGCTACTAAATCACGTTTGGGACCCCGCTCTTTGTTATAAATAATTTTAAGAAAATCCTGAATATTTTTTTCTCTACTTGTTGCTTGTATTTCTTCCTGTTTCGCCACGGGCACTCCAAAATCCTTTGGTGATAACTTATATTCTTTTAATCCTGACTGAGAAAATTCAATAAACTGAGTTTCCCCAATGTTGGATACCTCATCTAATCCACCCTCGCCATGAAATACAAGACCGCGCTCGAATTTGAGTTTCTGAAATAGTTCTGCAAGTACACGAAGATACTTGTAGTCAAATACTCCATATATTCTGCTTTTCATCGGAAATGGGTTATAAACATTTGCGGCTAAATGAAAAATCGTCAAATGGTTTAAATTAAGCTCTTGTCGTTTTTTTGCCCAGGTTAAAATACCCCTAATTTCTTTTGGGTCAGCCATAAAGTTAACAACAAAAGTAGCAACCCTTGTTTTCTGTAAAAGTTCCGTAATTTTGTCTATACCGCTCAATGAAATTTTCATAACGTCAACTCCAAAAGCACCCAATAAATCACCGCTTCCAGTCACACCTGCTACAGCAAAGAAAGATTGTTTCGGTACGTAAATTCCAAGACTTGCCAAGATAAAAGCTACCGCAGTGCTAACATTCAGTGTTTTTAACTTATCACCTCCAGTTCCGGCTATTTCAATGACATCATCTCCAAGTTTGATGCTGTGTGGCGGAGCAAGTTTTTCTGTACGGCGTATGTAGCCAAGAAGTTCATCAGAAGTTTCGCCTTTTGCGTGTAACGCTGCAAGAAAAACAAAAAAGTAGTACCCCTCTAGGTCCTCTTTCGTAAGAATAGTAAAAGCTCTTTCCGTTTCAGCGACAGTAAGATTTTCTCGTTCTGTTACTTTTTGGATAAGGGGTATGATATCTGAAAGCATAGGTTAAACAATTAATTTAGATCTTCCTACTAAATTATACCGCTTTTCTTAAAAGTTGAGTAGCACAACTACTATTGTTTTCTTGGTTGAAAATTAGTATAGTGTATTTGTAGTCAAACCAACTTTCGGATTTTTTAATGGCCGTCTCGGGCAGATCCGAAAGGGTTTGACTACAACCGGGGCGGCCATTTGAGTTAATAAAAAGTTCTTTAAATTTTTTGCGTTTTTTCTTTTAGGATACGAGTCGACAGTTTCGGAGGCGCGGCGGGTGGGGGCGCCGCGCCGGAGCAAGCGAGCCGCGAAGCGGCGAGCTAACACATTGAAGTTCGACATTTTTTGTAAACGGCCAGCCAGTAAAGAGAAGAAAGCCGTCGAGAGGTAGCGCTTTCCGCGCCCGCCTCCGCGGAAAGCACGTCAAATCCGCCTTTTCTGAAACTTGCGGACAGCCGCCGGAAAAAGAAAGAAGAAAAAACGCAAAAATTGGGCTTCTTGGAAAGAAGCCCTGCTCACTATCATTCGCTTAAAGAACTTTTAGGAGATAATATAAAAAAATATGATTAAATACATCGCTTATTGCAGGAAATCTACAGACGAACCAGACAGACAAATTTTGTCTATTGAGGCACAAGTTGCAGAACTCGAAGAACACGCCGCAAAAGAAAATTTGAAAATCGTTTCTTTTATTACCGAGAGTAAAACCGCTAAAGAACCCGGAAGGGAAATATTTGTTCAAGTTTTAGAGATGATAGAAAGAGGCGAAGCCGCCGGTATCATCTCGTGGCATCCAGACCGTTTAGCCAGAAATTCTGTTGATGGCGGTAAGATTATCTATTTATTAGATACAGGAAAATTACTTGACCTGAAATTTCCTAGCTTCTGGTTTGAGAACACACCGCAAGGCAAGTTTATGTTAGGGATGGCATTTAATCAGTCTAAGTATTATGTTGATAATCTTTCCGAGAATGTAAAGCGTGGCAATCGCCAAAAACTCCGCCGAGGCGAGTGGCCGAATCAAGCCCCATTTGGTTATCTAAACATCAACAAGAAAATTGAAATTGATAAAAAACGAGCCAAGTATGTGCAAAAAGCTTTTCAGCTTTTTGCAACCGGCGGCTATGGATATGCGGATATACGCAAATTTTTCAACCAAAATAAAAGTTTCAACAAGTCCGGTCACGAACTCCACCTTGATAAAGTCAAAAGAATTTTGACTGATCCGTTTTACTATGGAGTGATGAAATTTTGCGGCGAACTCTACGAAGGAAAACATCCACCCTTAATTTCCAAGAAACTTTTTGATAAGTGCCAAGCGGTCGTCAAACTCAAAAGCCGCAAAGTCAAAAACAATAAACACTTTTTTGATTTTCTGGGATTAGTTAAGTGCGGCGAATGCGGCGGCGCAATCACGGCAGAAAAACATACCAAGTATTACAAGCGGACAAATAGAAAAGTTGAGTATATCTACTACCGTTGCTCGAAAAAAATGGGTAATTGCTCGCAAAAATATATTGATAAAGAGGAAATTGAGGAACAACTAAAAGAACTTGTTTTGCGAGCTTCTTTGCCCCCGCACGCCGCCAAAAAGTTTCTTGAATGGGCGGATAAAGACGCAAATGAGGAAAAAGATAAATCATCAGGGATTGTCTCGACTTATCAATTCCAATTGAAAGAAACCGAAGAAAAACTAGACCGATTGCTCGAGGGCTATTTAGACAAAATTATCAACCCTGAAGATTATCAAAAGAAGAAAAACGAAATGGTAGAAAAAAAATCACTTCTCAACTCCAAAATTAAGGAAATTTCCCAAAACGGCGTTGAGTGGCTCGAACCTTTCCAGGAATTCGTAAATAGCGCGCTTTCAGCGCACAAAATCGCGCGCGCAAAAAATAGTTGCCATGATTTATCAATCATGGCAAAAACTGTCGGCTCGAACTTCTTTTTAACTGATCGGCGGCTGTCCGCAAGTTTCAAAAAAGGCGGATTTGACGCGCTTTCCGCGGAGGCGGGCGCGAAAAGCGCTACCTCTTTGCGGCTTTCATCTTCTTACTGGCTGCGGGGGATGGATTCGAACCATCATACCAGACTTCAAAGGCCTGTGTCCTACCATTAGACGACCCCGCATCAATCTTATAAAGGTATTTTATCAGTATTCACCAAGGATCCAAAGGGGCGACCTTCAGAAAGGTTGGTCATCCACTTGACATTTTTGAAATTCGAAGGATGATATTGAAGGTTTAACTGCTATCCATGGATCAGGACGAAGAAGATAAACCTCCCGGTAGACTGTCAAACAATCTTTCTCAGGAGAGCGCAGAACTACCACAACCGGATACTTCCGATGCAAACGGAAGTATCGGTCCTATTGGAAAAAGAAGGAAATGGCGCGCTTGGCACGAACGGGAAATTCCGGTGATCGAAGAAACTAAGTTTTTTTCTGACTGAATGAGAATCAAAATAAGGATTGAGCTTGAAATATCATCAGTAAATATGCTTTTATTTTTTAAGGATCATCGTTCATGAATAATTTAAAAGATCATCAATTGGCTTCAGAAGCTTTTTTGTCGCTTCCCAAAAAGGTTGGCCTCATTTATAGCGAGGTTAAACGGGAATACTTTCCCACCGAAGTACAATACCTGACGGAGAAAGATGCGCTTGATGATGCGCAAATCATAGCGAAATATTTGGAGGCAATGGGCATCAAGGCCTTCTTGTATCCCGGGGATCCGCAACTCCCGGAACGGCTTCGAAAACACAAACCGGATCTTGCGATCAATTTGGTTGGTTCTGTAAAAGGAAATGAATATTTAGCCTCAACCATACCCGCGGTGCTTGAGTTACTTGAAATTCCCTACACGGGAGCCGGCATCCTTGGAGAATCACTCTCCTACAATAAGTTTCTGATTAAAAAACTCCTTCAGCAAAATGGAGTCCCTGTGCCAAACTATCAACTCATGAATTCCGCGACCGATCCGCTTGATCCCACCTTGCGTTACCCGCTTATCACCAAACTCAACGAAATCCATGGGGCAGTAGAAATCACCCAAAACTCCGTGTCTGAAAATGAAACCCACCTGCGGGAACGCTTGAAGTATCTCATTAGAACCTACGAACAGCCTGTGCTGGTGGAAGAGTTTATCGTCGGTCGGGAAATTACCGCTATGCTTTTGGAGGGTTTGAATAAGAAAATTTATCTTGCCGAAAAAGTCTTCACAAAAGCGGAAGAAAAATATATCTTTGCAACGTTTGAAGACCAGTGGTTGGAAGAAGGAGAAGAAGCGTTTCATTACCAAAGGTTCGACGACCGCCTGCTCAAAGAATATGTCCGCAAGGCGTTTGAGATCACCAAAATGGCCGATTATGCGAAGTTCGACACGAGGCTCGATATTTCAGGTCGTTACTATTTTATCGATTGTAATAGTAACCCCGCATTCGGTCCGAAGGAAACCGATTGCGCGTTATCCAATATCTTGGATCTCTATGGAATATCTTTTACGGAAATCCTCAAGAGGCTCATGCTCAATACGATGCGCGATGCAACCGGAATCGGAACAAAAGTCTATCCAACACCAGAGGGGAATGGTGAAATTCAATAATTCTGTGATTTTCCTGAGGTAATTGAAAATATCCTCTTTAAAAACATGAAGCATCGCTTAGCCTTCCTCTATAACGTCCGCCACCGCTATCCGGATCCTAGCGATCAACAATCTCACAAGGAAGCGGATTTTGATGATCCCGGGACAATTACAGCAATGATTTCCCACCTTAAATCAATAGGAGAGGATGTACTTCCTGTGGAGGCGAATGAAGATGCGTACGAAATCCTTAAACAACATCGCAAAGATATCAACCTGGTGTTCAATTATTCCCTTGGCATCAACGGCAAAGATCGCTATACCCACATACCTGCAATCTGTGAAATGCTGGAAATTCCCTATACCGGATCTTCTCCGCTTACTCAGGCAACGATCATGACCAAAGCCCAAACTAAAACAGTCTGCAAGGCATTTGGAATTCCAACTTTACCTTGGCAAGTGTTCGAACGTGAAACGCAGGATCTGGAAGCAAAACTTGAATTTCCTTTGATTGTTAAGCCCATCGCCCAAGGTTCATCTGCAGGAATCACCAATAAAAGCGTAGTCAAAAACAAACTGGAGCTTAAAAAGCAGATCACATTTATCCTCGATACATTTAATGAACCTGCACTTGTTGAACCGTTCATCCGGGGGAGGGAATTCTCAATAGGATTACTCGGAAACCCACCCAAGATATTACCAATCATTGAAGCCGATCACTCCACCCTCCCCAAAGGCTACGAGCCACTCGACTCATTGGAGGTCAAGTGGATCGTTGAAGAGCAAGCGTCTTCAAACCACTTGATCTGTCCTGCAAAAATACCGCCATCGCTCCGCGAGAAGCTTGAATCGATGTGTTTGTCCCTTTGGAATGCCTTAAATATCCAAGATTTCTGCCGAATGGATGTACGATGTGATCTTCAAGGGAATCCCTATATTTTAGAAGTCAATTCACCACCCGGTCTGATTCCACCGGAAATTTCCAAGACCGGCTACCTTCCTGTCCAAGCAAGAAATTCCGGTATGAGCTACGAAGATCTTTTAAAAAATATTCTTTATATTGCACGCAAACGACTTGGGATTCATCTTTACAGATAACGGGCAAGTCTGACTTGCCGCTCCTCAATCTCGCAAGCGAGTTTGACTCGTGAGCGAGGGACGGGAATTGAACCCGCGACCTTCTCATTGGCAATGAGACGTTCTACCACTGAACTACCCTCGCAAAAACTTCGTAGATGAGTGCCGAGGACAGGAATCGAACCTGTATCCCGTGTTTTTCAGACACGTGCCATGACCGACTAGGCTACCTCGGCATATTATTATCCCAGGCATTTGTGACCGCTGAGGGTCTCGAACCCCCGACCTCTTCGATGTAAGCGAAGCGCTCTTCCAACTGAGCTAAGCGGTCTTCTTTCGATTACAAACAGGAATTGTGCCGAGGAGAGGACTCGAACCTCCACAGGATTTCTCCCACAGCCACCTCAAGACTGCGCGTCTGCCAGTTCCGCCACCTCGGCCTGTTTATTAGATTGCTTTTCAAGTTATGTAAAGTGATTCATCAGCCGAATTCCTTCACCTTTGATTTTTTCTTATACGAGTATCGCGAGCCCGCCTTGCCAGCGGGGCACTTCGAGGCGGGCCAGTTCCCTGCCTGCGCAGGCAGGCGCCACCTCGGCCAATCAAAACAACTTCCATTGTTCACAAAATCGATCGTTGTGCAGGTGAGAGGACTCGAACCTCCAAGGACGTTATGTCCATACGGTCCTGAACCGTACGCGTCTGCCAGTTCCGCCACACCTGCCAGATAACTTCCTTTTCATACACCTTAATTTCTTCAGAGAGAAAGTTAACCAGTCGAGGAAGATTATATCATGATTTACGAGCTCGAAGTGCTTAAAACACTCCCTTAGAAGGTCAAAATAAGCTTCTCAAATAGTTTCCGTCTCTTTTTCGCATATTCAGGAAATTTATTTTTCAAAGCCAGCATCACATGCTCTGCGGCATCTTCGATGCTCATATCTGCAGTATTAATAACTAAATCGTAGTAATCAGGATTAGCAATATCTTTTCCAAAGTATTGTCGAATAAATTCTTGTCTCTTGGTGTCCGTTTCTTTTATTATTTGTATTACTTTCTCTTTTGATATTTTTTCATATTTTATAGCTCTCTCTACTCTCACAGAGTAAGGAGCACAGATGCGAACATGAAGTCCACTCTCAAATGGGGTAATAAAATTCGCTCCTCTTCCCAGGATGACAACCTCTCCTTTATAAGCTGCAGATAAAATCACTCTTGAAAGATGTTCGATATAACTGATGTCAGATACGTAGTCTGGATTAAAAATACCGTGGATAATATCTTCTATCGCTGTCCGTCCTCTTTCATCGACGCTTTCCAGAAGTACCGTGCGCTGATGAACACTTTTCGAGAGGTCTTCAACGATTTGTTTATTGTAAAAGGCGAAATTTAATTTTTTTGCCACCATTTGGGCAACGGGTTTTCCTCCGCTGCCTGGCTCCCGGGAAACGGTAATGAACGGCTCACTGAATCGATCTTGGGAAGAGTCAATTTCTTCTGTATTGATCCTATGTACTCGTCCAAGAGCTCTTGATTGCATCACCTTGTTAACGAGTCTATCGTACAAACTCGACATCTTGATCAAACGATACACACATTTTTCTATTTGGTCAATGATGCAGACATACATCTTTTTCAATCAGGTTTGATATAATAAACATCGTAAAATTATTCCTGTAGTTTGAGCGATACTCAGAGTATTCAGGAACGGAATAAACCCTAGTCACTAGTCCATTGGTGAACTGGATAACAAAAAAGAATTCGCATATCCTATCTGGCGCCCGTAGCTCAGCGGAATAAGAGCATCTGTCTTCGGAACAGAGGGTCGGAGGTTCGAATCCTCCCGGGCGCACTGAATTGGGCATGAGGAAGCATGGGCCCGTAGCTCAGCGGTAGAGCGGTTGCCTCTTAAGCAATAGGTCGGAGGTTCGAATCCTCCCGGGCTCACACTTCGACAAGCTCAGTGTAAAAGTATCAATCCGCTGAGGTTGGCGAATTGTTCCGAGAGGATGAGATGTTAAAATAATATTGTCTTACGGGCACTGTTTTCCTTTTCGAAATCCCGCGTCAAACGCCTCTCTCTCGGTACAAAACCAGCGGTCACCCAAGTAGAGCTGAACGTCGGTGATTTTGTATTGCTGGCACCGTGGGGTAAAGTAAATTTTTTCTTCCCGCACATTCCCTTTGATCTCGCATCGAGGAGTTATCGGATTAGTCTGGGTGCACGGGGGACCGTGGATCCCTTTTTTCTCCTTCCGCGCTTGCTCGCCGGCTGATTTCAGTTTCTCGGCTACATTCTTATCCCGGTTGTAATAATACGCAAAACCTTCTGCAATCATGCGTTCGTTGACGTATCCGCCCTCGGTATAAACCTGGCTCACGAGACGATAGTACGGATCCCGATACAATACCTTGAGATAGACCGGTTTTCCCATTACGAAGCCTTCTAGAGCGTTTTTAGCTTCCTGACTCCCGCATAAACCCTCCTCCGGGGCCTCTGTTGATGCAAGTCGAATGAGCTGCTTCTCCACCGTCTCAAACGTATCTCCGTCGATGACCCTGGAGACGCTGTATGCGGGAACCTGAAACGGCATTCCTTTCCCGAAAGTGAGCCATAACGTACCGGCTATCACTCCCGCAACCACAGTTCCGAATGCAGCCTTCTGAAGTCCGGTTACAGATTTTTTCTTCCTCACAAATCCATGGTATCAGATTACGGGGCATCCATCGGTTCAACGACAACACAATTCGATTAACAATTTTTCTGAGTCAGATCGAATGCTCGCTATGACTTGAGGAGTTTGATAAGATCATTTCGATACAGGGGCTGGGATAAGGCATTCTATCCGTTTTTTGAAAAACATTCATGAATAAACACTTCGGAGGCGTAATCTGGACGAATCACGCGCTCAATCGCCTTAGAGATCGGGGCATTAAGCAGGGTGATGCCTGGGCTGCCTGGAAAAGGCCGGATCAGTCTCGATACGCGAAAAACAAAGACTCTTGGATATATTACCGTACAATCGGAAATCAGAAAGTGGAGGTACTCGCGAAACAGAACGAAAAACGAGAATGGATTATCGTTTCAGTATGGTCTAAATCCATCAAAAAGAAGCTTGAACAGAATCCTTCAACATTGACGACTCTTATCAAAAAATTCTTCGGATTGTAAAGAAGTCTTTTCCCTTGACATTCAACATCAAAATGTGTCAGGATTATTAGGCAACGATTTGCGCTTCAAATTCATGATGCAGGAGGTCTTCGTATCGCAGTATAAAACCATATGAAGCGATTATTAACGATAATGATTTGGTTGCCCGCTACACTCGCAACCCTTCTGGTAAGCCTGCAGACTTATTCACAACTTGCACAAACCCGGGAAATGAAGCTTCTCTTGACAGCGGAGGTACATGGGATATCTTTATCCCCCTCACCATATCTTGCGTATGCGGCTCTCCCGGAAGCGGCTCAAAATATCAGATCTGCAGTGCAAACCGGGGATGCCCGACCGGTAATCATCGACCTGTATCTCTCCCGATATAATTCACCAATGGCCGGATACGGACAGTATATCCTTGATATGGCTGAAAAATATCATATTGATCCGTACCTCTTTATCGCCATCGCTCAGCAAGAATCCAATCTCGGTAAAAAGATGCCGTCAGAAAACTGCCACAACGCCTGGGGATACGGGATCCATTCCAGAGGAACGCTCTGTTTTAATTCCTGGGAAGAGGGCATAGAAACCGTAATGAAAGGCTTGGAAGAAAAGTTTGTATCAAGAGGTCTTATCGAGCCATCTGACATCATGGCAGTGTACACCCCTGCTTCCAACGGTTCTTGGGCTCAAGGAGTTGAACAGTTCCACGAAGAGCTCACAACCGGAAATTTTTAAAAATCACTCATCATCTTCATTTCACCTCGGAAAAACGATAAAATACGCTGGTGACGCGCAAGCAATTTCATGCCGGGGTGGCGCCTGCCTGCGCAGGCAGGGAACCCTAAAGTAGAGCAAAGCTCACTTCAGGGCAAGCTTGGCGCCCCGCCCGACATGCCAGAGTGCTGGAACCGGTAGACAGGCACGGCTTAGAACCGTGTATCCGCAAGGATGTGTGGGTTCGACTCCCACCTCTGGCACAAGTCATGTCGGTCGGGCCTGCCCGCCCTCCCTATGTTCGGGAGCAGGCGGGCGCGTACGCCTGTCCGCCGAAGTGACCGGCTCGCGATACGGCTGAACTCGCCTCGATTCGAGTCGAAGCGGGTAAGCAGTCAGCGCGAAGC
>Ga0155826_102_pt6 | contig 41136 bp, 57 predicted proteins | sample RifCSPlowO2_01_FD_107480 | JGI IMG/M metagenome (GOLD analysis project Ga0155826, IMG submission 107480) | Candidatus Chisholmbacteria bacterium RIFCSPLOWO2_01_FULL_49_14 | reverse complement strand
CTTTCACATCAACAACTACTCCACGGGTAAACATTTCATACATTTCTTTATTCCCAAGCTCAATATCTTGATGTTCATATTTGATAATCTTCTTAGCCACCTCATCCAAGGCATAATCTGGAATGTTCGGGTTGATTCGTTTCAATGATCGCTTGAGCCTTCCCTCCAAAACGACCTCACGATAATCATTTCTATCCATAAAAGCCCCACCCGGCGCCAAATCCGGGCTAAAAAGGACCTCATAACCAAGTTCTCTCAACCACTCGATAACTGGTTGTTCTGCTAGTGTATTTTCGTTAATTATTGGCATATTTGTAAAAGCTAAAATGGAATATCATCTTCGTCTTCTTTTGCCTCATTTTGTTGATCCGATTGTCTTTTTAACGAAACTTCATACTTTTTTGCAAAACGATTCCATAATTCAGCATCAATGGATTCGATTTCCTTAATGACATAGTCATCATCACCTATTACCAACTTACTAAGAGGGATCGCAGTAAAGAATGATTGGTATATTTCATGATTGGATAAACTTGCTCGTAGAATATCTTGATAGTCATCGGTTGTAAGGAGATTTTTAAACAACAGCAACTTATTTGCTTTCTCTCCTGCGTCAATAAAACTCTGGCTGTTTACAAAATCAATCACAGCATTCCTCTTAGAATTATCTTGTTCTTCAGCTTTTATTTTTTCTTGTTCCTCAACAGTTATTTCAGGAATGTCAGAAAGCTTGTTTATATATTTAATTCTCCGACCCGTTATCTGCTTCTTAAACTTATCCTGTAGAATTCTGTCGAAACCATACTTTCCCCAAGCCTGTTTATCATTAGCAACAAAAATTAAATAAACTGTCCTGATATTTTCAAAAAATGAAAGAAGGCTTTCCCAGATTAGAGAATCACCAACATTATCTCCATAGGGTGGATTTTTCTTCTTAAATCTTATATCGGCGAGTTGCCTAATTTTTGAGGTTTCGTCTATTGTGACGGCCTTTCCAAATAGTTTTTTTAACTTCTGATTGGCCTTACTCCTGTTATTAGTAAAGGTGCTAATAATCTTTTCTTTTTCTTTCTCTAACTTATTTATTTCTGAATTTACCTCTTCAACAAGGTCTTTATAAACCTTAAAAGACCCTAAATCTTTTTCTCTTTTTTCAAGCAAGTCTTTTAAATTTGTTATTTTTGATTCAATGTTTTTTATTTCGTTTTCCGGCCACTGTCTATAGCGGTTTCGCTCTACCTCTTCCCTTGTTTGTTGGGGTAATAGAAGTTTTGCATGATTAGAATCGATAAGCCTTATTAACAAATCATGTACGCTATCAGAAAAGCCTTCCGATAAAGAAAATATATGTCTATATTGGTTTGAATCTATAAAAATATACTTCATACTCTTAACTCTCCTCTCATCAACTTCGGCAAAAGCAAATCTCGCATTTCTGCAAGTTTTTGGTTTTCTTTTACTTTTGTTTGAATCATTTTTCTAAGAAGGTTTGCAATGGTTTCAAATTCTTTGATAATTTCGTCTTTTGGCACTGCCAAATAACAATCAGTAATTACCCTTGCATTAGCGCTTTGTCTCGTTGTGCCTGTGCTGGAACCAAAAATGAAACCTTGGTATTGCGACGATGTTAGATAAAAGTAAAGAAAGTAATTTCCTACACTTTTATTCAATGGTTTTAGTCTAATTAAATATGATGCAAAAACAGCATTTACATTTTCCTCAATAATTGCTACCTTCCCTGGATCTGCCATACGAGCGATTACGACATCCCCAGCACTTAACCGATATTTTAATAAGTCTTTATCGTTTATCTTGCAATAAGGGACACTTGACCAATCTATCCAATCAGATTTATTGATATCCATTACTCGTAAAAACCTCGGTCCAATTTCTTTTTCCGACGCCGATTCTGTGTACCCATATTGTGTGGATACTAAATCGCTTAGTTTCTTAATTTCCCACCCTTCCGGAATTTTTCCTAATTCCGAATCAATCATTTTTACTTTTTCATGTCCGGGAAATTTGAATTTTTTAAACCACTCCTTAAAAATCACCTGTGCCGTTTCCTCAAGTGTTTTTGCAATTTTGATATTTACCTCAATCTTGTCATCAAAAGAAGAGAGAATGGAAGCTATTTGATTTTGTTCTTCATAAGCGGGTATTAGAACTTCGGCATTCTCAATAACATCAGTAGTAATAGCAGGGTATGCGGAGCCTTTTACATTAGACGTTAAATAATGTGTAAACGATTTTTGAGTAACGAGATAGTATATAAATCTTGAATCTGTGATTTTGAGTTTAGATGAAAGCACAGCAAAACCAGTAGAAACAACTAAGTTATCCGTTGGGTTTTTGAAGTAGTAAAATGATCTTCGATTTGGGCGGACAGTAGAAATAATTGTATCCCCATTTTTGACAAGCCTTCTGGCTCTTCCTGGAGCTTCTGATAGCAAATGAGTTGTAGTCGACTCTAGTGTTGCCGTACCCACAGCGGATATGTCCACATATTCAATTTCTTTATGAAAATTATCTTTGTTTATTTGGCGAGGGTTAATATCAACAACTTCTCCCAACTTCACTTTTCGCCAGTTTTTTGGAAATTGATTTTGCATACTACTTCCCGTTCTTGATATTGACCACTTGGTTATATTGTTCGATAAAAATATTGTATTGAATACTCATTTTCGGTTCCTTAGTTAGTAGTTGAACAATGGTATAAATAATTGCTATATAAGCGGCAATTTTCTCTGGAGAATCGGGTAACCACTTTTTGAATGCGCTCCATTTCGGAGAGCTCTTAATTCTTTTCAAATCCTCTTGGCTTTTTACTCTCTCCAACGCATCAAGTAATTCTCCCGCTCTTTTTAATGGATTCTCTGACTGCTCCAAGACTTGAACAATGCCCTCAACCGTTCCTCTAAACGTGCCATCTGGAATATTCTCGAAAGAGCCACAGAAAGGACATTGGGATGTATTACCTACTAATGTTACTGTCGCGCCAGAACCAATATTTATCCCTGAAGAAAAAACTCTTAGACAATTTTTGCACTGCATAATTAATGTAGTCATATATGATTTGTCTCTTTCAATATTTGATTATTATTTTAAGTCCGATCTTTCTTTACCTTCAGTCACCGCCGAGTACTTAAATCTTCGGTAGTCCCAGTCATAAAATATTTCCGATTGCAGCAGCCGCCACTTGAAAGACTTCTGCAAAACCTGGAAGAGATCCGATAAACGCAATGCCCTCCATTGCGCTCTTGAGAATACTCTTATTCGGTTGTGCTTTTGAAAGCTGGTTCTTGATGGTTTGGATGTCAGCTTGGATGTTAAGCTTTTGCTCCTCAGTTAACTGATCAGACACCTTAGCCGCACCTTCAAGCTGATTAAAAGCACGAAGTGAATCCATGAACTCATTACGAACTATATTATTGTTGCCAACCACTGTAATACCGCCGATGCTAGTGATGTTGATTCCTGAAAAAACGCTGGTGCGATCAAATGATGATTCGCCCTCAGCATATCTAAGGCCAACATCAGATAATTTATAGAGGCGTTTCTCCGATGGCACCTGAAACCCCTTTGGTGTTGTGTATGGACGGTTGATTACATCTTCGAGAACCCACCCATGTTGAATGAGGTAATCCAAGTTTCTCGCAACCTCATTTCGGCCGACATTTTCTTTCTTTAACGCCTTATTTATCTCTGAAATACTTGCAGAAAGACCACTGACTCCTCGCGCAGCCTGTCGCTGTTGGGCTAAGAAGTGTATTATCTTATGCCGAACCTCATCATTTGTATGCTCGATTTTGCTAGTCATTGTATTTTCTTCAAATTCTTCAAAATTTCTTTTTCCACCTTCTCGCTTTCTTTGAAATAGCCTTTCAAATCCTTCTTCAGCGCCTTCACCTTCTCTTCAAACGGTACCCCATCGTCTTCTTCCTCGGGGATTCCCACATAGCGGCCGGGGGTGAGGACGAAACCGTTTTTTTCGATCTCTTCCAGTTTTACGGCCTTGCAAAATCCGGGGATATCTTCGTACTTCAGCTTCTTTCCTTGTCCTTCCGTAGCCTCTGCGAAGGAAGATTGCCCTCTCCATGCTCGGACTGTATTGGCGATTTTTTGGATCTGTTCTTCGTTAAAGACGACCTGTTTTCTTGAGATTTGCTCAAATGTGTCTCGAGCATCAATAAACAGCGTTTCTCCATTGCGCTTTCGAAACCTTCCGGACTCTTTGTTCTTGGTGATAAACCAAAGTGAAACGGGGAGGGAAACATTGAAAAAGAGTTTTGGGGGGCAGGCGATCACGACGTCGATGAGGTCGTCTTTGATGATCTTTTCGCGAATCTTTCCTTCTTTACCTCCAATAGCCAAGTCACCATTGGCCATCACAAACCCGGCCATTCCATTTGGTGTAAGGTGTTGGATAAAATGTTGGATCCACATGAAGTTGGCGTTGCTTGCGGGTGGTGTACCATAAGCAATTCGTGGATCTTTTTCAGTAATGCGATCCGGATCCCATTCAGCATTAAATGGGGGATTCGCAAGTACAAAATCGGCCTTCAAATCGGAAAACTTGTCCTCATAATACGAGTTCCCAAATTCGATCTTTCCGAATACTCCGCGGATTGCCAAATTCATTTTGCACAGTTGGAGAGTCGTTCGGTTACTTTCTTGTCCAAAGAGTGAGATTTTGTTGGGGTTCTTATGATGTTCTTTCAAGAAATTACTTGACTGAACGAACATCCCTCCGCTTCCGGCACAGGGATCAAAAACCCTGCTGTTTTCAAACGGTTCAAGGATCTCGACCAGGAGCTTGACGATTGGTCTTGGGGTAAAGAAAGCACCACCGCGTTTACCTTCAGCATCAGCGAATTGACCAATGAAGTATTCATAGACTCTCCCCAGCATGTCTTTTTCTTTCTCCTTGGTATGATCAAATGTGATGCGTGAGAAAATATTGACCAACTCTCCAATTACGTGTGGTTCAAGAGGTAGGCGGACAAAGTTTTTAGGAAGAACTCCACTGAGTTGCTCTGGATTATCTCGTTCAATAGCTTCCATTGCTTTCTCGATGTATTCGGCAATGTTTGCAAGCGATGCTTTGTTTCTCAGAAACTCCCATCGAGCGACTTCTGGGATATAGAAGATGCTCTCTCGCTTATACATTTCCTTATCTTCAAGCATTTTTTCTCTGGACTTTTCATCGCGGATGTAATACTTCTTGTTTGATGGATCATTCAGCCACTGTTGAAGCTTTGTTCTTTGTTGATAGAAGGAATCAGAGACATACTTGAGGAAGATAAGCCCAAGGACAATGTATTTGTATTCTGAAGGGTCAACATTCCCGCGTAGCCTATCCGCAGCCGCCCAGAGCTCTTTTTCGAAATTGATGTCTTTTTTGGGTACTGAAACCATTTTCTTGGCTTTTTCCGCCACCTTCTCTTTAACTGCAGTAATCCGCTTTCTCATTTTTATAGGAAGGGATGAATAGAGGATTTGTTCTGTCCTGCCTTGTGCTTTAACCTTCACCTTACCAGCAGCTATCTTGCCTTTGAGCTGCTTTTGAATTGCTTGGCGAGATATACCCAAAAGTCGAGCAATATCGTTATAGGTGATATAGTCTCCAGTCATATTAATCTCAATATTGTACACTATAGGAACTAAAAAGTCAAGTTGCAATAATGCAACCAATATTCAGCTCTTCCAGAGTAATTTTACCACTTCCCCCAGGCTAGTTCCAGAGAATTTGTGTTAGTACTGTTGTACCATTCCGTAGTCTTGACGGAGGATGGCCTCGCCCGCCGGAGCCTCGGCGAAGGCGGGCATCGCCTCGCCATAGTTTCAACGAAGGCGGGCCTCGCCTCGCCGTATCCACGCCTGCCAGGTCGGATCGAGTCAACCTCGACAACCCAGTCAGACTGGGCCTGGCACGTCTTCCACCTGGGAGGTGGAAGAGCCTTGCCTGCCCGCCTCTGGAGGGACACCTAGGGAATTTCTTCCACTCCGGGGGTGGCTTTCTCTAGACACCTCGGGATTTCCCGTACAGGTCGAACCTGTACGCCTTTGGATATAATGTTCCAAGTCCACCAAACTCTGAGATAGTGGTGCCCAATCGAGCTCTCCGGTTTAAAGTAAAAATGTCGCCTGAGGAACGCTATCGATATGTCGATATCTTTGTATGGTCAGAAGTTCGTCGATAAGATAGACTCTCAGTTTTGGTCCTTCCGGCGTATTCGCCGCGATGCCGGCATATGGGATCTGAAGATGAGGATTGTACTCACGAAAGTAACGATAGTATGCAAGATCTCCTCCGGATTGTGGTCCTCCATCTCCGGTTCCCATTGATGGACTCAGGAGCAGGGCACTGGGAGATAAATCAACGTCGACACCGTGTTGCGAGCGGAATGAACCAGAGGGATGCGTATGACCCAGCATGACAATATCGTCTAGTCTGCCTCGCTCCTGTACCATGTTGAAGAGTTCTGCGCTCTCTGCTTGTTCAACATCTGATCGGGCAACGTACTTGTTAACGAAATAAAGTCCCCTGGATGAACTTTCTCCCTCGAGAAGGAGGAATTGATCAACCGCATCCGGCGTACCCAGTCCGAGAAACGGATATTCTTTGAGTTTCGGATTGGGACGCGAGAGGATTTCCCGCAAAGGTCGAAAGACTTCCGGATCGAGTGCAATCTCAAGACGCCTTTCTTTTGCGAATTCGTAGAGTAGATATCGAATCACGGGATCAAAGAATCTACCGCTTCTTTTTTCTTTTGACACGGCCGGAATTATACCATATTATAGGATATGGAAATTCAGGGAAGGTACAATAAAGTGGTGACGTACAGGTCCGACCTGAACTCGAGGTAGCAGGTCCGACCTGCAATTGCGCAGTTATGCTCTTATTCAATGGAGAAATGTGAGAGGTTGAAAAAGTGAATGATGAGGGATATTGAATCAAAGACTAACCAATGGTGACTTTGATCTTCGTCTCCAAAGCCCTGGCGACGCGTTGGAGAAGTGAAATGGATGGCTTCGCGTTCATCCCTTCAAGTCGGGAAATGACAGCCTGGCCGGTGCCAACCTTTTCCGCCAACTCTTCCTGCGTCATCTTCTGTTTGATCCGGGCGCCGATGATTTGCCGCGCGATCTGAAACTCCGGCTCAAGTTTTGTATACTCACGTCGATAGTCCGGATCCTTCATCCACCTTTGATGCAGGCTCTCCGCGCTAATAAATGATTTGTTTTTTCTGCTTTTCATATCTTTTTACACCGTTCTCTAGCTAATTCCAGATCAGCTTTAGGTAATTTTTGAGTCTTTTTATACAAGAGATGGACACCGAATGCTTTTTCTCTCTTGAGACACAAAAAGAGTCGAATCTGGCCCGCCCTCAACTCCCAAATATTCGGTGGACTGATTTTCTTGATATATTTCTGGCCAATACGGAAACCGTATTCTTCAAAGAATGTACGCGTTCGTTCCAGTCGAGCTCGATCCTGAGCTCGTAAGTGCTCAAGAGACTTAACGACTTGTGTTAAGTAAAAGACCTTCATAGAGTATATGACAATATTATCATAAAGTCAAGAGAGATCTTTCATCTTTATTCAAAATATTACCACTTCCTCCCAGCCATGCGTTTCGCTGCATGCTCAAGACTGCTATTTAGCCGTTTTCGCAGCCGGAAACTCAAGCGGGCAGGCAGGCCAGTTCCAGAGAATATACGTTAGTACTGCGGTGCCCCCAGCGTATCCGCCCACTGGCGGAGAAGTGGGGCCCCGCCCTTCCGTCCTGTCCCTGCATGCGCTCTCTAGATTCCGCCTGCCAGGCGACTGCCAGGTCGGACCTGGCACGTTAATCGCCCTCCTTGCTCCCGTATCGGTGAAAATGTAGACTGACTTCAAATGAAGGATAGAAAAACATTTCACTTGAAAGTGGCGATAGCATCAATAGTGCTTGCCAGAGTCATTCTACCTCTAACATTAGAAAAACCAATTTGCTCTCCAAATATTGTAGATTGTTATGAGACGCCGAGCGGCGGGTGGCCACTGGAATATACAACCTCTACTGGAGGTGCGTTTCAAATTTTTCAGACGAACACATTATATTTGATTATTGATTGGTTTTTTTTCTTTATTGTTATTTATCTATTACTTTTCTTTCTCCTTCGAGCGATAGAGAACTTCAGGCACGGTAAATGAAGAATATCGAGTTTGACTCGATAGAACCTGTACACGACCGATAGTTCTTGCAGGTCCGACCTGCAAAGGATTCTGATTGTTCAAATTCTCTGAAAAATTGGGGAGAGTGTCTTCCACCTTGGAGGTGGTATAGCCTTGAGACCTAGGGATATGTTGCGGTCTTTCACCTTAGAGGTGCAATCTTGAGAACACCTCGGGATTTCCCGTAAAGGTCGGACCTGTACACGCAGTTCTTGCAGGTCCGACCTGGCACATCAGTACGTTCCGAGAACGGAATTTTCTTGACGTTTGAGGATCATTTACTTATCCGGACCGAAGTGCGAGCCTACCAACTCCGAGGAGTTATCGACCTCATGAAGTCGGTAAAGTCGAGCAGAATTTCGCATCATATTCAACTCGGCGGGTACTTCTGTTTCTGATTCCAGAAATATCCGTCGTTGAAGAATGACTGCATCTTCGCCATCTTCTCCAAATTTCCTTCGCTCAAGAGGTTCAATCTCATCCTGAAAAGGTCGAATTCTTCTTAGGTAGAGTGAGCTTCCTAATCGATGCATGACGATAAAATCATTTGCTTTTGCTGACCACTCATCTCTTTTATATAACTCAGGACTTCTTCCCATCATTGCTCTCCATGGGTTACCGTCAAAAACTTCTTGAAAATCCTGACCGGCTCCCGCCTTTATCTGAGAAACGGTATCCGGATTAGAACATCGATAATCGGTGGGCAAGACCATTACGGCATATCCACCATTCATGAGCTGATCCTTTCGCAAAGGAATTTGAATTTTCCGTTCATGATGGCTTGCATTCTCCTGCGGCTTTACCTCAATCTGATCGGTAAATTCGTCCCCACTGAGAACATTTGATGCGACAAAAGAAGCGCGTTCAAGTACATTCAGATAAACGAGAGGTCTTACGGGAATGGAATGCAGAACCGAAGATTCAAAATACAGCGCTTTGTCTTGCTGGTGTTTAAGATATACGCTCCTGAATCTTTCTCCGATACTCCCCAAAACTTGTTCGATAACATCTTGGGTAAGTCGTCCTTTTACCTCTTTGAGCTTATCTCGAATTGGCTGCGGTGGATGTTCTTCCTCAGACATTTCGCCCAAATTTTACCACTTCCCCCCCCACGCCATGCGTTTCGCGGCTTGCTCAAAACTGCTGTCTAGCCGTTTTCGCAGCCGGAAACTCAAGCGGGCAGGCAGGCCAGTTCCAGAGAATATGCGTTAGTACTGCTTACCTCGCCGTAGTTTCAACGCAGGCGCGCCGCACCTCTTCCACCCTGTCCCTTCGTAGCCCCGTCTTCCACCTGGGAGGTGGAATAGCCTTGCCTGCCCGCCTCTGGAGGGACACCTAGGGAGTTTTCGCCCTGACGTTCCGGGTTACGCCTAGACGTTCCGGGAACGGTAAAGCCTTGACGTTCGAGGATGATACGCTCTTCCCTCTTGCACCTTAGAGGTGCAGCCTTGAGAACACCTCGGGATTTCCCGTACAGGCCGGACCTGTACACGACCCGATAGTTATTGCAGGTCCGACCTGCTTTTCCAGTTTACCTCTGGATTTACGCCTTTGCAGGTCCGACCTGCAAACGATGAATAATAAAATCGTGATATAATGCGTCACATGAAGACGGCAATGAATTTAAAAATACCAGTTTCTATCTTTAAGGAAGGCAAGACTTTTGTTGCCTATTCTCCAGTCTTAGATCTCTCGACCTCAGCAAAGAGTTTTAAGATCGTGCAGCGTCGTTTTAACGAGGTGGTGCAGCTCTTCTTTGACGATCTTCTTGAACGGGGAACACTCAACGAAGTCTTAACTGGATTGGGATGGAGGCGTGTGCAGCGCCAATGGGCTCCCCCGATGCAGGTATTCCATGAATTAACGGATATCACTGTTCCCCTGAGTAATTGAGTTGCATGCCCGCCCTTACTCCGATAAAACGAAAAATATTCGAACTTTTCCTACGGATGATCGGATGCAGATTGAAACGGCAGAAAGGGGATCATCTGATTTTCGACAGACCCGGATTAAAGCGACCGGTGGTAATCACTGCCGACGCTGAAGTTCCCGTATTTATCATTCGCAATAATCTCCGCACACTGGGCATGTCAGTTGACGATTATCTCAACATTCTCCGTCAACTCTGATAGGCTTCTCATTTCCGATTTTCCTAGACCCCTATTACAACTCCCCCCTCGCCATGCGTTTCGCGGCTTGTTCACACTGAGCTTGTCGTAGTGCTCGCTTGAGCATTGTGCGGTCTTTCACCTTAGAGGTGCAATCTTGAGAACACCTCGGGATTTCCCGTACAGGTCGGACCTGTACACGACCGATAGTTCTTGCAGATCCGACCTGTACGCAGTGTGCAAGTGATGTGTGAAGTAATCGTATACTAGGGAATATGGCAAGAGTGGAATACTATACTTCTCCGGACGGGAAAAAGCCGGTCGAAAAATTCTTAAAGACCTGCACACCGGCTCAGGAAACGAAGATTATCCGACAACTTCAATATATTCAAGAATTCGGCCTGACTCCAGCGATTCCCAATCTCAAGAAAGTGCAGGGAACACCACTGTGGGAATTAAGAATTCTGGGAAGAGATAATGTAAGAATCCTTTGCGCTCCAATCCGCAAAGATGTGATTCTGGTTCTTCAGATCTTTATTAAAAAGAAAATGAAGACTTCAAAAAGAGAGCTCACACTTGCTCGAAGACGTTATCAGGAAGAAGTGAATCAATGATTTGAGAGACAGAATATTAAACGACTTGACAATTGATATCTAATTAGATATCATAGTTACCACTATTCAAATGGAGTTGAAACATGAGTAATACAACACTCAACAACTATCTCAAGGAAAGGCTTAAAGATCCGAAGTTTAAAAAAGCTTGGGATGAAAGCGAAGCCCAATATCAAATCACAAGAGAACTCATCAAAGCCAGGCTTGACAAACACGTTTCTCAAAGGACGCTCGCAAGAAAAGCGAATACTACTCAAGCGGTAATTTCACGCATCGAGAACATGTCGGTGAGTCCTTCTGTAAGGCTCTTGCAAAAAATTGCTTCGGCATTGGGAAAAAAATTAGAAATCCGCTTCGTGCAGTAATTTCAATAGTTCATCAGTAGAGCTGTAAAACCACTTTTTCCCCCCCAGCCCAGTTCCAGAGAATATTTGTTAATACTGTTTACCTCGCCGTAGTTTCAACGCAGGCGGGTCGTACCCCTCCGTCCTGTCCCTAATCCGCCTTCCAGATCCCGCCTGCCAGGTCGGACCTGGCACATCTTCCACCTGGGAGGTGGTAACCTCAAGCCTGCCCGCCTTTGGAGGGACACCTAGGGAAATTCCTCCACTCCGGGGGTGGAAATGCCTTGACACCTCGGGATTTCCCGTACAGGCCGGACCTGGCACAACCGCAATAATATCCCATAACATTGATTTCTAATTTTAGTCTGGTATAATCCTCTCCTATCATGAGTGAATATCCGATGTCCTTACCTTTTAGAGAAGGCTTACAACCCAGAGAACCAAGATTTGGGGTCGGCGAAAGCCAGCGCGTTTGGGAATACCCATATCGGGGCAGCTTGATCGGAGTGAACTTGGGTGATATCGCTGCTGCTCCCACGGAAGCCATCATGTGTCCGACTACTCCTTGGTTAAGGCTCGGTGGCGGTGCGGTTGAAAGGAGAATTGCCTCGGTAGCTGGTGACAAACTATTCGGCACCTACAACAAGAAAGTTATACAACTGTTAACAAGAATGAGATCGGAGAATACAAAGGAAGCACTTGAAGCCGCAGCTCAGTTCTCTCAATTTCTAACAGAAGAAACTGGAATGAAAATAGGAAAAACACCCCAAGAAATACGAGACGACACGCTTGTTGCGACTACAATGCAAGATTTAGAAATAGTCGGCGAGCACGTTGCAATATGCTCCGGCGGGTCGATGCCAGCACCTTCCGGAAATTTAGCCGAAAAAGGTATACGAGTCGTAATCCTGACCAATGTAACTCCGCCAGGAGATCGCATGACCGTTGAGGATATGGCGCAGTTTACTTTCAGCGCCTCTATCGCAGCAAATATGACGGGAGCAGATTCTTTGACTGTTCCAGCGGTCGGGACCGGATTTGCCGCTGATGCCGGAGTTGGCCTTAGCCTAGAAGAAAGTATGGCGGGATTTTTCAAAGGAGCAACAGATTACTTGGATCAGTCAAGAGATCGCAATCCTCTCAAAAGAATTGATTTTAATATGTATGCTCGTCCATCAGGAGAAAGCGCGTCTCATGTTACGGAAATGTTAAGCTCCGCAGGTGTATTAAACTTCTTAGCCGGGAAGGCTCAATAAATCTCAGTTTCTTCCATCGGTGTCTTCCACCTGGGAGGTGGAATAGCCTTGACACCTAGGGATATAGGGATATGTTGCGGTCTTTCACCTTAGAGGTGCACTCTTGACCACACCTTGGGTATTTCGTACAGGTCGAACTTGTATGCCCTTCCAAACCACCCGCCTGCCAGCGCCTTGAGCGCAGCGATTGGCGGGCAGGGGTTTGGTATTCTCTAGACAAATCGGGTATTCCTGCAGGAAAAAGTCGAGTTCGACTCGATCCGAAAGGGCAATCGAGTTTGACTCGATCCGACCTGCAATTTACAAAAAGTCTTGGGATCTTCCACGTTTTTTATTCGGAAAGAAGATTACTCTCTGTAACTTCCCAGGAGTGGGGAAGCAATCGAACGCCCTCTCGATCCAATTCACGAAACGTGAGCATGAGGTGAGAGCATTGAAAGCCATCAGGATCGGTTCTGGTGAGAGCGAATGCTTGATGATTCTCTTGGGAAGGTTGTCTCTCGAGTGTATACTTCACCTCACCGACAGTCACCGACAAATCAGTAAGTTCAGGACCATGGTACCCCATCCGACCTTCTCCTCTCACTCTATGAAGAATGTGTCTCGACGTATGTTCAGTAATGAGAGTGAAAGATCTCGGCCCAGGAATTGGCCTTGCATCGTAGGTGAAATACAATTCCAAGTTCAGATCTACTTTGCCAGGCAGGATATCGTCACCAATTCGAATAACAGGTCGAGGAATAGTCCGTCTGTGGCCATCCAGACGGAATCCGAGAACGATACAGGGGAAACCTTGATACCCGAGTTCGTGATACCCCTTAATATGCAACTCGTCGTAATGAGAAAGCGGAAGTGCCTCTTCAATCGAAGTTGCCGATATCCCCCTTCGCTCAACTGTGCGTCTTGAAACTAATTCGGGTGGTAGCATAATTTGATATAGCCAACGAAAATTCAGAGCGTATTTTACCACTTCCCCCAGGCGAAGCATAGTTGAATGAGCGCGCGTACTGCACGTAGCTGAAGTATTAAAACCAGATATGATCTGATTCATACGTCTGCCAGGTCGGATCGAGTCAACCTCGACAACCCAGTCAGACTGGGCCTGGCACTTCTTTCACTCCTGAAGTTGAAAGGCAGACAGGAAAAGGTGGCGTCACTTACCAAAGTGTTGAAACAGAAAATCTGAAGGATGTACGATTTTGATGGTTTTGTATTTTCCCAAAGCAAGGAGGTGTTTATCGCCGGTGATAATGAACTCTACATCCGCCTCAACCGCCGCTTCGAGTATCCGATTATCAGCAGGATCAACCTTGATGATGTTCAGCTTCTGGTTCGGATAAACGAAACGATGAACAAGTTCCCGATAGGTAGCCAACTCGTGGGTGACGGTTTTTCTATCGTGTTTAAACTTGCCTCTCAAAATGTCCGCTAATTCCTGCTCCAGAAGAGGAGAAGAAAAGACAAATATGACTCGTTGAGCAGCAAATGCTAAAATGTTTCTTGAACTTCCAGGAGTCAAAAAACCGGAAATGACAACGTTAGTATCGAAAACAACCCGGGAAGGCTTCCCCATTACCGTTCGAGGAAGCGATAAACATCCCCCTCCGTTTTTAGGCCATACTTCTTTGCGGTTTCATTGCCAATCGCGAAAGTTTTTTCTAGCATCTTCGCTCTTACAATGTACGCCCGCAGCGAATCGCGGATAAGCTCGCTTCGTGAACTTGCCTGCCTTCGAGCAAGAAGATCGATCTCTTGTATTAACGCTTGTGGAAGAGAAATATTCAGGGTTTTGATCATATCTTCTACTATACAAACTTTGTATATTCTTGTCAAGGAGATGGATTATATCAGTTTGCCCCATGAGATGGCTTGCCTATCTCATCGGGGATCTGGATATTTTTAACCCCTGAGATGCGCGTAATCCTATCTCATTGGAAGAAGGAGAAAGGAAAAATTCAATATTCATCCCTGCCTGCGCAGGCAGGGACTCCAGGAGTGGAATACTCAAGCTTACCCCGTGGAGGATTCTACGCCACTGGGAATCCCTCCGGATTTCCCGTACAGGCCAGCCAGCCAAGTTTGACTTGGCCACAATCGAGTTCGACTCGATAGGACCTGTACACGGCCGATAGTTATTGCAGGTCCGACCTGCAATTTAGAAAACAGTTCGGTTTTTTGCGCGACAAACATTTTGACTTCTATCGATGCTTTTCTACCCATTCCCAGAATTCTTTTGGGGAAAAAACGAGGAGGGGCTTGAGAGCCTTCCTTACCCGATCTGTGAGGATATGGCCTTTATCAAGAGAAAGAAGGACATGAGATCCGGATAGTACAGCTCCTGCAAGAATGGGAGCATCATCTGGATCTACGATCACGCTGTGGAACTTCTTAATGATGTGTTGAGGAGCATCGGAGATCACACGAATCACTTTCTTCTTCAGAAGAATTTCAAGTTCATTGGGCTTCACACCTAACTTATGAAGATGCTTTGCGACTTCTTCGATGACAAACGGAGAAGTGAGTAGACGAAGTTTACCTTTTGTTCCGGCGTACAGAATCTTTCTCGAGCCACCGCTGGGAGAGGCAAGAGCTGAAAGGATGACCGAGGAATCAAGGAAGACGGTTAATGATCGCCTCGATGCGCCTCTGTTGTTTTTCCGTGAGTTGATCATCAGCAATCCATTGCTTCATCTCGCGCAGGGAAAACGATCGCAGTTTCTGCGTTTGCTGTTTCACCGGTTTGATTTCCGCAAGCGGCCGGGAGCGATACAGTAAGAGGAGCGATTTTCCTTCCTCCATTGCAGACTTCAGCTTGGAAAAATCTTCACGGAGCTCTTTGGTGGAAATGGTTTGAACCTTCATGATACAAGTTTATCTAGAGATTATCTTTCTGTCAAGGACAGAGTTAAATGCTGGAAACTGAAGGAGAGTATATTGGAAATCGATGATTCACTTGACCGACATACGGGACCATTTCTTGTGGAACCTTGAAGACGATAGGATTCTTGAACCCCTTTTTTGAAGCTCTTTTCATGAGGGTTTTTAGGGTTTTAGCATCTGCAACAACGGACTCACGATCTTCGGCAAACGCCACCCATTTCCCGGCATATTGCGGATGAAGGTGTGTCCAATCTTTCGGTTTCATTGTTGAACTATTGTAACACAACAAGAGTAGAAATCGCGTTAAATTTTACCACTTCCCCCAGGCAAAAACCAGATTATATCTGGTTCATACGCCTGCCAGGTCCGACCTGCTTTTACTGAATCTACTTCGAAGCAAGAGTCCGAATGAGCTGTCCCGGACCCAAGATCTTGAAAGGAAATACGGCAGTTTTTATTTTCGTATTCATGAAGTGTTTCTTATCGAGCGTAAGAAGATAGCCCACGTTCGCTTTACGCGCTCCTTCCAGCACATACGTATCTTTTCGATTAATAAGCTTAAGATAACGTTTTTCGGCTTGCCGTTTATCTATGGTGATGAGTTTCGCTTTGCATTCCTTGACGATTTCATAGAAACGGAGGCGAGTATTCTGCGGCTCTTTCAGTCGGATATTCCGTTCAGCCTCGCGTAGAACGGTACTCGTTGCAAAAACGCAAAGCTGCTTTGACTTGGCAAGCTCAAGGATTGCGGCCGAGGCACCGCTTTTCGATCGGGATGCCGAAAAATAGACGTTTGCATCAAGGAAAATGCGGATCATGTCTTGGATTTCCGAAGCAGACGAACGGTGAGTTGTTGTTCCTCTTTCGATAACCGATCTTGATGAGCGAATGCTGAGATGCGCTTGTCGGAGTACAATTCGATATCCTCATCGTTGGCCATGAAGAGTTCATAGTCCTCAAGCGGCACTAAAACTGCGACCGGCTTATTTTTTCTCTTGACGAGAAAGCGTTCCTTGCGATAAAGCGTCTGATCAATAATTTCACCGATCTTTCTTCGCAGGTCTAACATATTGATACTTTGTAACATAGAATCTCCTATATGATAACTATACTAACTAGTATAGTTAGTAGATGTATGATGTCAAGTACTGATTCAAATGATTACCACTTTCCCCCGCGCCATGCGTTCCGCGGCTTGCAGATGACGTGCAGCTCCGACCTGCAAGATATTTTTGAAATGAAGCGGAAATGCAGTATAATCACAACTCGAAAAATATAATTTATTATCTATATGGTTGAATACGAGCAATACAGAAACAATCCGGAAACAAACTTCATGACAGAGATGACCTTTAAGCGTTTGCAAGCTGAGCTTCAGCGGGCAAAAGAGAAAGCAAGTGAGCTGGAAGTGAGCTTAGGGAAAACACAAGAAAGCGCTCAGGATTGGCATGATAATCCAGCCTATGATTACTTAGTCCAAGATGTGAAACTCGCTTGGAGTAAAGTTCAAAAATTGGAGGCCGCGCTGAAGGATGTAATATATATTCTCCCGAGAATAGAAACAGAACATGTAGATATCGGAAATACAGTCGAGGTATTATATCAGGGAGAATCAGATCCTGAGAGTTTTACAATATTAGGGAAGGAAGATAGCAATACGGAACCAAATTGGATTTCTTGCGAATCAGCGCTAGCGCAATTATTAATTGGGAAAAGTCGAGGGGTAGTCGTCAAGCTACCAAGCGGTATGCAAGTTGAGCTTCTCGAAATTCTTCCAGGACAATTCTCTCCACCGAATATCACCGAAGGCAACAGGAATGCGTCCGAATGATATGAAATACGTCGCAGTTCACGGTTTCTTCGTAAATAAAAAAAATCAACTCCTTCTTCTGGAGAGAAAAGAAACTGGATACATGGATGGTTACTTTAGTGTTCCTGCCGGGCACAATGAATCTCAAGAGCGCGTTACCGATGCAATGACGCGAGAGATAAAAGAAGAGATAGGCATCAGCGTCCAAGTGAGCATGAAAAACTTGAAGCATGTTATGTTGAGAATGAGGGATGACAGGGAGTATATAGACTACTTCTTCCTCTTCAAACTATGGAAGGGAAAAATAGTCAACAAAGAACCGTCTAAGTGCGCACAACTAAAGTGGGTCAATGCAAGCACACTACCGAAGAAGACAATTCAGTACATCACATATGCTTGGGAAAAAATTCAACACGGAGAACCATTCAGTCAAGTCGCTGAAAAAGACGGTCGTCTCATTCTGAAACCCCGCTCGTAACGCCGTGTTCCTCGAGACTCAGCAGAATCAGTTGAAAACTTTTACCCACATCAACATCATTGGGTATCTGAGAATTGGGGATATCGAACTCATCATAGATGTTGAGAATATTAGAGAAAATCCCACCACACAGCCTGATGAGATCATCCATTTCTTCCGGATCAATATGTTCTGTAGCGCGCTGTTTGAAGGCATCCCAAGTTATTGTAAGAAGAATAGCAAAGGGTTTAAATGATCTCAAGTTGTTTTTCAAGCGTTTCCTTCGCGGGCTGGGCGAGCGTAGGCGAGCGCTCTAAAATGTATGCTAAGTTACCGACATGCCAGGTTTCCACAACCGGCATATTTAAACATGTTTGCAAATCTCGATCACGATCGAGTTCTCTCCTCATTACTTCCATATCAAAAGCAACTCCGGATTTCAGCATATTGTAATCAACCTCACTCCGAAGCTGACCTCCTATCTCTGGAAAATATGAGAATTCACCCGGCCTGAGAGATTTAAGCATTCTCCCATGAGTCGTTTTTCCTGCACCATGGATACCGTTAAGGATGAGAATCGGTTTTCTTTCCATTATTCACGCTCCGGTCCTTTTTTATATTCCCGCTTTGATTCCGGATCTGGATGGATACCTTCTTCCTTAATAGTGAAGCCGAACATTTCAAGCATGGAACCAACAGCCTCGTTCAACTCGTCAATACTGACATCGTTGAAGAGTATAACGTCAACCATTTCCATTAATTCCTCGGTGTTTTGAGAGAACTCTGTTCTGGCAACACCCCATTCTCTCTCATCATTTTCTACGAATTGTTTATAATCGATAGGGTCTGATGGTCTAGCTCGTTCAAGCACCCGTGCATAACGAGTATCTCGACAAGCTAAGATTCCGCTTGTAAGGAATCTTCCGTGTCGCGAATTCAAAATATGTTCATATTCACGAAGGTGACGAATTCCTTCTACAACCAAATCCACATCCGGAGACATGTGTAACATCCCTCGTCGAGCGAAATAGTCGGTTCCATCAAGCTTTCGTGCTTGGTTGGCGAGGATTTGTAGATCTTTTCGGGAAGGATTAAAAATCCCCTGCTCTGAAGCATGTTCCCGTACTTGGTCGGACAGACTAAGACATTGATATCCGTAGACTTCTACCAAAATCTGAGCGACGGTGGATTTTCCTGCGCCGGATTCTCCAATCAGACAGATGGTTCTACCAATATCAGTGTATTTCATGCTCTCAGTGTACGTGGTTGGTATGATCGGCTATCGGCACGAAAAATGGCGATTCCCTTCAAACCTAGTCTATATGCCTGAAGATAAATATCTTTCACATCTTCAGGTGTACTATTAGCTGCAAGGTTGATAGTCTTGGAGATTGCTTCATCAACACCTCGTTGAAGACTTGCAACCATGAGTACATGATCATGTGGGGAGATGTCTAATGCCGTTTGGTATAACGCTTTCACATGCTCAGGAATACTTTTCATATCATGAACGCTTCCGGTGTTCAGTACATGTTCAACGATATCTTCTTGATGCAGATCGTATTCCCTTAGTGTTCTGACAAATGACTCATATAAACTTCCACTTGGCTGTACTAGAGAAAAGTGAGGTTCAACGCCAGTTGAAGCATCAATCAACAAACCGCTCCGTCCAGTTGGAGGAAGAGCTATGGTTGATACGTTTCGCAATAATCCCGTTTGGCGAATAGTCTCACCTAAAAGTTTCCAATCTGACTTTGTAATGAATTGTGTTTCAAGATCACCATATTTATTTTCAATAAATCCCGGTGATTCATAATATCGATTTCCGAGAACAGTATGCATGGCAGTAAATGACCCTCGGGTTCGTGCAAGATCGCTGGATGCAACTTTTGAGTAATAGTTAATAAAAGTGACAAGATCTAATGCCAAAGTCCTTGCCTCCGGAGATGAATAGGGAAGATCCATCTTCACAAGCAGATCTGCCAGACCGCAAACCCCAACGCCTATCTTCCGTTTCGCTGACATCATCGAGCTATTCTGCTGATGAGCATAACGAGGAATACTCAGCTCCAAAGCGTTATCCAGAGCGCGTACCATCACTTCAGTTGAATATCGTAATTGAGGTAGGTCGATTTCCCCGTTCTCGTAAAACGCAGCCAAGTTAATATAACCGAACTGACACGATTCACCGGGAACCAGTCCAACCTCAGCACATGGAGCCGTTGCAACATACTGGCCCAAAAATGGAACAGGATTATCCAGGTTCATGCGATCGATGGAAACAAGTCCAGGATCCCCACAATCAAAGGCACTGGTACAAATATTCTCGAAGATTTTCCTTGCAGAGACCATTATTCCATTGTCAAGCTGATAACTCTGGTCAGTGATGACAGCACGCATGAACTCTTCAGAAACATCGATTGACGTATTAAAAATCCATCGTTCATCTCTGTTATCACCACTTTTTACTTCAATGAATTCAAGAACTTTTGGGTGGTAGACACTCAAAACTCCCATATTTCCAACGGGTCTATCTTCTCTGCCGCTGGCTGCTCCTTCGACTGCTACTTGATTTAAATACTTGAGCACAGACACTGGGTCTTCGACCTCTGAGAGATTAAACCCTGTCCCCATCCCATGTTGATGGAATGTATCGACAAGCTTTCTGACTTGTGTGAAATCTCCCTGAAGATCGACCGGTGGGATCGTGCAGGCTGAAAGGGGACGATCAGGATACCTTCCAGCATTCGTGAGTATTGGTGTACTCAAAATGCAGCGTTTCTGGTCAAGCTGAAGTAGCAGATCATCAGCAAAAGCTTGTGTTTCAGCCGGGGTGTGTCCGAGATCCTTTTCTGGAGATGCGATTTCTTCAACAACCCTTGAGATCATTTGAGAAGGAAGCTCTCCTTCCGCAAGAATCCTGCCCTCGACCATCAAGCGATGAGCATAATCTGAGGGAACAAAGTGTGATATATACTGTTGAATTTCTTGTTTCAGCATAGATTGAAACAGCTGACTAATATCAAGTCAGCACGCCAGATATATAATAAATATCAGGAGATTATACAAGACTTCCTGAGGGAATCAACAATGGGTAGTTTAGGGCAAACCTGTACATGTTGTACATGATTTACAGGGCAGACCTGCAGAAGAATGCGCTATTCCTCATAAAACCATTCCCACCCCGGCTCCGCTACTTCCTGAATATTGCTCCTGCGCATTTTGTATACCCCGTCCTCAAGCGCCGTCTGCCAGGTGCCTTCGTAGAAGTGGCCCTCAGCCTCACCGTCAATCCAATTTTTCGTTGAAAACTTTACAAACACAGTGTCCGAAGATCCCTCAACCGGTTTGGAAACAAAAATCTGCACATCCAGGATATCCGTAAACCTCCCCGACCACTCGGAAAAATCGGTTTTTTGCAGATACTCCCGGCTCAAAAGGTTGAATCCTTCTTCCATTTTCCTGGCCTTAAGATAGGTATAGAAGGCGCGCACCGCTTCCTCAGGTGATGCGGAGGGATTGACCACAATCTTGGCAATATCCTGATCAGTAAACGTCGCCCACAACCGCTGTACAGAATCGGAGGCTACAAACAGCGACAACCCTGCGAGGCTCATGGTATTGACCCCGACGACACCGCCGCATTGGTCAACTGTCGGTCCTCCGCTCATACCGTCAACCAAACTCATCGTTGTTTCCAAGAACTCCGCAGTTTCTGCTCTCTGGCGACGCATACCGGAGAAGAATCCTTTGCTGATGGTCACATCACCGGGTAGGGAAGTTCCGAGCGGATAACCGGCGGAGAGCAGCGGTTCATTCGTCTGCAAGAATTCCGGGGAGAAAAAGCGCAGGATCATCTGGGGATATGATTCGGAAAGATGGAGGAGCGCGAGATCGGCATCTTTATTCGCGGTAATAAGCCGGGGCGTTTGAAATGATCCGTCAGGAAAGACGATTTTAGGGCTCGGTTCATCGGCGATGACGTGGAAACTGGTCAGAACCTGATCTCCGCTGACGAAGAACCCCGATCCTTCTGAATAGCCGCCGACGACCCGGACCACGGAAGACTTCAGTTTGTTTGACGTCAACCACTCGGAGCAGAAGAATTTTCCGTATCCGCCGTAGCGTTCAACCAGCGAAGCAAAGCGGATTTCCGTAAATGCGAAGTAGATGAAGATCAGTGACCAGAATGCGGTTTTTGCAAAATTCCGTTTACTGCGAAACGGCCAGATGAGGGACAGCCCGGCGAGCTTGATAGTTTTAACAAACATGCTGATCGCAAAGCGAACCGCGTAGTAAAGGCTGTAGGTCAAAAGTTTGATCGGGAAGAGATAAAGTGGAAAAAGCAGCTTCTTGATATATTGCTTGAGATCAGCATAAACGTGGTGAAATTTATTTTTCAGGCGGAGTTTAATTGTCTGAAGTCTGAAGGCCATGTTTCATATTGTACCCCATACCGTGCCTGCCATGGCCGATCGAGTCAAACTCGACAACCCAGTCAGACTGGGCCTGGCACCAGACAATCTCTTCCGCCTGGGAGTGGAGCATTTCAGTGTAGAAAAAATTGACGGAGGCTGTTATAATCAAGGCAATCACGAGGGAGAAAACGAACCAGAGACTGCGTGTCTTTGAGCGACGCCTCCCATTTTTTATGGCTTCAATTCAAGCTTATGTTTCTCATGAATAAGAAACGTTTTATAGGTGTGAAATTTCTTGAGCAGAGAGGATTCTGATTTTGTATTCGGAATAATGATTCGCAGAAGCTTTCCCTGTTTTGCAAGATATTCGTGAAGGCAATAGAAATCACCGTCTCCGGAAACAATCACCGCCTGATCGTAATGGTCATACTCAATGCGGACGGCATGCAATACGAGTTCGGCGTCAACGTTGCCTTTCGGCTTTCCCAATCGATCTTTGGTTGTCGGCTTAAAGATTAGGGTATACCCGAAAGACTTGAGGTGTTGATAGAGTGACGTATTTTGGGAAATATAACCGATGAAGAGAAATGCTTTTGAGACACGAAATTTATCTGTGAGATACTGTCTGAACTTCCGAAAGTCGAGCTTCCATCCTGTATAGATGCGTTTTTTTCCTTTTGAGAGGTCTTTATTTGTTCCGAGATTGAGATTTTGACTGTCAATGAATGCGAAAACCCTTTTTGTCGATCTTCGGGATTGTTGCTTCATGGAAAAATTCTACCACGTTCCCATCGATGGACGTATTTGCAGGTCAAAATCGAGTTTGACTCGATCCGACCTGCAAGAGCGAGGCAAAAAAAGGAAAAAACTATGTTGAAAGCTCCGACCGAACTCCGATGGCATAGTCGATCAATTCCGGATCAGTAAAATGCTGCGTCAGGTATTGAAAGACCGAATCCGGATCCCAAGCTTCCCGGTACGCCTGATCCGACAGAAGCGAATCAACCTGATCGGCAAGGGCTAAAAGCTTTTGCTGTTTGTGCAAAAGCGAAGGAGTGTCCGCTCTCTGTTGCGCCCGTGGATAGGGGTTCCGTTGAGATTCATGATGTCCGACGACGATTTGCGCGGTAGTCTCATCATGTGCTTTGACAAGTTCATAGCTGTGGCGGATGTGGGTTTGAATGACCAAGCGTTGCTCAGGAGATAATGTTTCTTGAGAGAATATTTCCGGGGCAAGCGCGATTTTCCCGACGTCATGCATTAACCCGGCTACGGTCATTCGCCGTTGATCGTCGGCAGAAAGTTGTTCTCGTTCTGCAAGCTTTGTGGCAAGCAGAGCCACTCGCAGGGAATGGGTATAGGCGTCGGGATATGTTGCCTGCAGTTGTTGCAAAAGTGGCGTAATCCACGGCCGCGCTGCACAAGCTTCCGCGATTGGCGGGTATGAAGAAAGTTGCTGCTGTTCGTGAAGATTCACAGTTGCGAATTGTACCACTTCGGGAGGACTATTCTCTAGTGTAGCCCTGCATCCGTTCATTGCTGAATATCCGAAGCCGCCTCTGACATTCTATATTGATCTGCAGATCGGGCCCAAAGCGGAAGCGGCATGATATTCCCACCGAGGAAAGAGTGAACTACTGGTTTTTTCTTTTGATCGCCACCAGCGTGTAGTCATCGTACTGTGGCGTTCCGTCTCGATGGAGCTCGAGATCCTCCATGACGAGATCGCAAAGCGCTTGCGCCGGAAGCTCGGGATTCTGGATGATCGCTCGTGCAATACTCGCGTGTCCGTACATTTGATCATCAGGATCGGTTTCATCGGCGATTCCGTCGGTAAATAAGAGCACCGTTCCGCCGGGCGGAAAGGAGAAAAAGCCGGTATCGAAATCCGGATCGTCAAACACGTTGAGTGGCTGGCCTTGAGTTCTCGCTTCTCCTAAAAGCCAATGGCCTGCGCTATCGAAAGCCATCGGCCGTTCGTGTCCGGCCCGCGCGTATTTGAAGGTGTGGTTCCTCGGATCCAACTCGCCCAAAAACATCGTAAGGCTTACCTGTTCTCGGACGATGTGCCTCAATTCCATATTAAGGAAACTCAGCGCTTTAACGGGAGTGGCTCTGCTGTAGGCACTGAGCGTGGAATAGAGCATGCCGTGGGCAAGCAACGCGTACATTGCGGCGGGCAAACCCTTGTCCTCGACATCGGCAACCACGATACCCATTGAGTCAGTAGCTGAGAGAGAATCGGAATAAAATCGTAAAAATCTCCTCCCACATCTTTAGCCGGCTTAAAGACTGCGCCGATGTCATAGCCGGCAATAGCCGGCACGCTCTCGGGTAAAATATTCCGTTGGATTTTTCCTGCGATCTCCATATCGTGCTCGAAGATGCGCAGAGAATCCTCACTATCCTGCAGTCTGGTTTTGAGTCCGTAATTCAGGAATGAGGCAATAGAATCTTTGACGGAAAGAAATCTGGATTTTTCAGGCATAAGGCAGAAACGACAATTGTAACACGAAAAGACTGAGAGAAGCATGAGAGATTTGGTCTATATTTCCGGATTCGCGAGTTAGATGTTCCCTTCCAAAGACAGGTCAATGCGGATTAAACCCTGGCGTTCGTAGAAGCTGATGGCCCGGGTAATGGCGAAGTAGACATTGACGTAAATCCGCTCGACCCCTTCCTGTTTGCACCAGGTTTTGAATTCCCGTACCAGCCGTGATCCGATTCCCTGCGAACGCAAGCTCGGCGAAACACCCATGTTGTCGATTTCTGCTACGTTTCCTGTGCGGTAGCCATATCCGCCTTTTTTCCCAATGAGGTAGCCGACGGGTTCTCCATCAGCTTTGGCAATCAAACAGTGGAAGTTCAAATCTGAAAGGGCGTTGCGGTAATACTTCTCCCCTTGTGCGGAATGCGGCCACTTCAAATTCAGGTATTCATCATAGGGGGCATTATCGACAAACACCTCGTTGTTCATTCGTTGAATTGCTGCAAAATCCTTCGGCGTCGCGACCCGTACGGTGATTGTCATCGTTTATCTTCCGAACAATGTTCGCAGTTCCTTCTTAGCTTGTATAAGAATCAGCTTTCTGTCTTCCGGTAAATTTCTGCCGGCTCGGTTGATGTAGAAGTTAAGCATGCTCATCGCAGATCCAAAAGGCTCGGTCTTCCGCCTCGTGCTGGTAAGCGCCGAACGCTTGAGCGAGGCGGCGATGGTCTTCGGATCATCCCAGGTAAACACGACCGCTTCAAGATCGAGCGCATTGCTTCTTTGCATCACGTCTTTCGACCAGTTCTTCCTGACCATCTTTGAAGTGCGTCCAATCGCAACTTCTTCATATTCTATCCCACCCGTCGTACCCATGCACCGCAGGTCCGACCTGCAGAAATATGAGCTTGATCCCTAAAACGCCTCTGCATGCTTAGAATGAGATCTGTACAGCAGAATAATCATCATGCTTAAAAGGATCACTCCGAAGATCACCAACCCGGTAGATCGGGCAAAAAGTCCTATCTTCCCCTCCTCAATCATTTTTCCCGCGGCAACGGCAACGAGGACATAAGGGATCTTGGTCAGCAAAGCCACGGTTGAAAGCGTGGTCGCCCTGTTTTTCGAATCGATTCTCTTGTTGACAATGATCGAAATCCAAGGGGTGGCAAGCCTTCCGGCAATCATGATAAGAATCATCGAGAAAATCCCGTAGTATCCGATCGGAAGTCCCGCCAGGAAAAATCCGCAAGCCATGAGAATCGACAGAATGACCAGACCCCAGATATCGGAAATCTTACGTTTAAGGTAGGGAACGCTGCGCACAATAATCGCCCCGAGAAGTATCAATGCCGGAAGGATAAGCCCCTGCTCTTTGGCAAAAAAGCCGAAACTCGTGGCAAGGGCCGGTCTGATAAACCCCCAGGAATACATATAGTACACGCCGACGAGAATGAAGAAGAAACCGATAAATTGCCGTAGGCCGGTTTGCGTTAACTCCTTGATTCCGACAAATAATTGTTTGAAATACTTCCGAAAAGAAAATCGTTCGCTGTCGACCCGCGGCTCGAAGAGGAAAAAAGAAGCGAAAGCCCCAATGGCAAATCCCGACCCCCAAAGGATATGCGGCAATCGGAAGTGGACGGAATAGAGGAATCCGCCGATCAGTATCGTCATGGCGGTAACATAGCCTTCGATCTCACTGCTCCGCGTGATCACGGCATCAAACCGCTCTTCCTCGTGGAGGTCTACGAGTGAATCATAGGCGAGCGCCTCTGCTGCTCCGGAGAAAAAGGAATAGCAAATTTGAGTGATGAGCCATCCGATAAAGATTCCGCTCAATGTGCCTGAAAAGGAGATGATTGCCACCCCGACTGTTCCGGCCAACATCCCGACAAGAATGGTCTTTCTTCTTCCGATGAGATCGGCAACGGCTCCGGAAGGCACTTCCAAGAGGAGGGCAAAACCGAACCCCAGCGCATCTACCCAACCCAACTGTCCATATGTCATGTATTTGGTCCAGAAGTAGATCCAGTTGCTCGCGATGAACCAAAAGTTCATGACCGCGGTGAGGAGATAGAAGAGGAAGATGTTTCTGCGCTCGGCTGACAGTGAAAAATCCTTCATCAAGGCATATTATACGAGAATCCGATCGACCTACAGGTCCGACCTGCAAGAAGTGGTACCGACGATCTTATTGAGGGGGCGTGAGTATCCGTTCCCTCGCAACTACATATTCATCTCTGGTCATTACCTGCTCGCCCTCCTGTTCAATTGCAACCAAAGCTTGTACGGTTGCGTCTAATACTTGGAAAAAGTCCTCGGAAGAAAGATCAAAATCGAGCTTCCCTCTTCTGAAACAAAGAGCATTTGCATTGAGAACGACTCCGATGACCGGTTTGTCAAAAACGAGGTGTTCACCACTGGGATCCTGGCCTTCCAGCCGGAATTTCCCGAACATGGCAAAATCATCCTGCTTCGAACCCTCTGCAGTCGTCACGATCAGTTTTCCCTGCGGATCCTGTAAATCACGGTATGCCCTGGCAAGCAGAACGCTCTTCGTGAGTTGTGTCAGAGGTTCTAATTCAGATCGATACCGCTGAACCCTGGCGGAATCGACAAGACCTTTCATAACCTTGGTTAAAATCTCAAGGTAGAGCGAAGCAGCAGCTTCTTCTTGTGTACTTCTTTTTCTGGAATCTTCAACACCCATATCGGTAAAAGCTATATGTCCGGACCACTCTCGGGATTTACGTGCATTTCGACCCGGCTGAAACTTGCAAGGACGGTTTCCCTCTCTTCTTCCCCAAACCCTTCAAACATGGGGATATCCGTACAGCCGGCCCGCTTATCATGATGCTCGCCGATCAAACGATCCCTCCCTTGCTCAAAATCCGCAGGACCCTCGAGATATCCCGACCAATCACAGCTTCCGCAGGTTGCCGTCAAAAACACCGGCTCTGTTTGTCCTTCTTCCTGAATACGCAAGGCCTCAGCCATAGACCCATATTTTCCCCCAAACGATATCGCAATGCGATTGCACGCTTCCGAACAGCAAAACTCAGTGCTTGGGTGCAAGCCTATTCTTGTGTCCCCACTGGCGCTTTCATATAATGATGTTCATATGGAAGATGGATTAGTGGAAGATTTCCTGCGAATCGTTGTTGCTGGTGAACAGAAAGCAGAGGGGAAAGGCAGGGGTTTTGAAAGTGATTTCACACTGCCGGACCAAAAGCAGCTGGATGGATTACGGGCATTTATCGGAGAGAAAGCCTATCAAATGGCAACCGAGGAAGGATCGAAAGTAATGGTGACGCGAGGAAACGTTGAGATACCTCGGAAAACCCAAGAAAAAAGAGAAAAAGGGATAGCGAATGAGAGACAAGAATTCATGAGAGAGGCGTTGTTCGCAATGGTGATAGATAAGTGGATCGTGTTTCTTGACCTTCTAAAAACCTCGCAGCATCAGCCGCAAAGAGAAAATCTGCCGAATAAAATACTCAAAGTAGACTTCATCCTCAAGGATGATTATCTTGATCTTCAGAATTGGATGAGAGGAGAAACAAAAAGAAGTAAAGCCTTTCAAAAGAAATTTGGCAAACAGGAAATTGGCGGCCGAGGATTATTTCCAAGCTCAACTCGCTTCTTAAGACAGGTGAAAGAGTTAATTCTTGCGGTAGATCAATCGTGCCAGATTGAAATTACTCCCACTGATCAACAACGGGAAAGAATATACGAGCGAGCATTTCGGGAAAAGATTAACGTTCATGTACTCGCAGCAGCAGTAAAATAAAACGAAAACTGTGAGTTATGCAAACCAACCCCCCGCAAACAATCCCATTTACCAAAGAAGGCCTCGCGAAGCTGGAAGAGGAATTTAAAGCCTTAACCGTCGGACGCCAGGAAATTCTCATCCGTCTGCAAACCGCCCGCGAGATGGGGGATCTCTCCGAAAACGGCGCCTATACCGCCGCCCGTTTTGAGTTGGGCGCGACCGACAGAAGGCTTCGCCAATTGCGCTACCTCTTGCGCTTTGGAGAGGTTATTGAGGGATCATCGTCAGGAACCATCGGCTTCGGCAACAACGTCACGCTGGCAAGCAATGGAAAAAACCACACCTACACGCTGGTCGGTAAGTTTGAATCCGATCCGGCAAAGCACAAGCTCTCCGTCGATAGCCCGCTCGGCAAAGCCATCGTGGGAAAACGGATGGGAGAAAAAGTGATCGTTTCCGCTCCGGCGGGTAGCGCAACGTATCGTATCGTGAGTGTTGAATAACTAAACGAAAAGTTGGCATCCTGTGGTAAACTAATTCGCCTTGCGGTAAGTCGTGTAAAACAAATATCAGGAGATCCAATGAGTGAAGAAAATATTCAGCCGATATCGTTTGTTGATGAGTTTCCGAAAATCGTAGGCTCGATAGAGCAGGGGTACTCAATCGTAGTTTTCTGCGTTACCTGCGACGCAGTGATCTACCAGTCCTCGAAAGATGCCCCGTTCAGTGATCAAGTGGCAAAAACGACGGTCAATGCGCACACCAATGCGTATCAGAGTTATCACAAGGTTTGTACATATATCGAAGGCATGCGTGACAACGGGACCCGTTTCATGAGTAACAAAGATGATCTTCCCATACCACTCTCTTTAACTGACTTGGAGATAGAAGGTTTGTAAAAAAACCGACGCAGTTGACGGAAGAAACACAATAGTGTCGGATTCCCAAAGCAAATGGAGTACGTGTGCAGAATTTTCAAAAGCACGAAACAAACGAATAAATCCGGAAAAATAATCGGTCTTGATCCGCCGCTTGGAAATTTTCAACTGCAAAAGCACGACCTTTGCCGAACGCACCATCCGGTTGGGGCCGGAGAGGTAAAACACGCAATTCGAACGATCGGGAACATGACGTTGCAGCATGTCGGCATTAAAATGTCCTCGTTCTCCCTGCCAATCCGCGCCGGCACGCTCCGAGCTTGAAGACAAAGCGGCGACGATATCCTCTTTATTTTCGCCGTCTCGGAATGAACAAGTGCTTGAGCTCAAAAGGAGCTGAGGAAAAATGAGGCTCTATTCTTCGGGTATCCGGTCAACGAGAAGTTCGAGTTGCCTCAAGTTTAAGAGCATGTTCTCCGGAAATGTTTGAACTTCCCCCTGATCGACACACCGATCAAGCCAATCGGTCATCGGTACAATGATGTGTTGAAAGATTTCTTGGTCGCCTGGAAAATGTCTCAAGGCTCCAACATAGATCGAATTCTCACCATTCCGGAAGGTGCGCAAACCCTGCTTATCAGCGGAGAAAGCGAACTGGCCTTTTTCTTTCTCCCAAACCAGTTCGACGTTGAGTATCTCGTCAGTTGCATTGCGGGAGATTAAAAACCGGTGGCCGTCAAGAAGAGGTAAAATCCGCGTGCTGAAATTTGCCTCATCTTTCGCTTCGTGTTCCGGCGTTCCGATTGCCGTATACAATTTGCAGATTTGATCAAAAGCGGCCGCGATCTCTTTGCTGGATACTGAAGATAGCTCTTGAGTTCCCATAGTTTGGTGCGTAGGGTACCACGCAAAGTCAAGAAAATCAAACCGAAGGCTTCTCATCGCTCCCGATCAATACCTCGCCCTTCATACCCGGCCACAAACCGTCGGGTGCTTGGGGTTTGACGCGCACCAGGCAAACATCCTTTTTCGCATGGGGCATGAGGGGTAGGATCGTGCCTTTCATCGGTTCCTTTCCCGCAATATCCAGTGCAACTTCCGCGCCTTCCGTAAACTTCCCGGTTTTCTCCCATTCGATTTCAAGCGCAAGATGGATGGTCTCCCGGTCAAGAATCTCAAAGCCGTACGATCCCGGAGTCACAAAGAGTCCCGCCCGCATCCCGCCGTCGGTAAGGATCACCCCGTCAACAGGAGAGTAAAGCCGTGCCTGGTCCATCCGGTATTTAACGAGCTCGACGGCCTTCACGGAAGCATTGAGCAGTGCCTGCACGCGCGTTTGTTCATATTTAGTAAGGTCAGACTGCTGGTCTTTACTGCGGATGCCATAAATCTCAAAATCCGCCCGAGTCCGTTCGTAGTCGGAAAGCTCTCGGTCGAGTTCCATTTGCAGAACCTTGGTATCCAGTGAAGCCAAAAGCGTGCCGCGGGAAACCCGGTCGCCGGGCTTTTTGGCAACCTGCACCACTTTCCCGGAGAAAGCGAATCGCACTTCAACTGTTTCCGCCGCAAGCGTTCCTTTGAAACGCTGTTCTTTACTCGTTTTACCCATATATACATATAGTACAGGAGAATCTCTTACTTTCTCAACAGCCAGTGCGAAATTTGCTTAACTAAATTGGCGATAGTATAATCCCCGCATGTCAAAATTCGTTGAGTGGGCGCAGAGTTTGTTTGGTGAAGGTACGCCGCAGCATCGGATGAAAGCCAAGATCGAAGGTCAAACGGTCAAAGTCGAAATATCTCTTGAACAACCTTCGGGTCCGATGATTGTTCGCTACGCTCCGGGAACGGAAATTCACATCGGAGATGAGGGCTACAGACCATTTGGAGAAAATGAGGTTATTCATGCCAAAGAAATTTACTTTTTTGGAGCAGGGATGTCAAACGGAATCACGTTGGAGGATGTATATTTCAAAGCCATGGGTGATCCGCTCGAAGTACTGCCGCTCAAGATGATTCCTCCCGAAGAACACCAGGAAGAAGAGTAAGCTTCGCCGATCAACATACCCGCCTTTGTTCTTTTCCGGATTGATGTGAGCCTCGAAAGATTGAAATGCGGATGGATTTTGCATATCATAAGCATGAATGCCGAGACGCAGCGAACGAAAAGAAGCGGAAGAAGAATCCAAAGTCATCCTCATGGGTGAAGAAATTGCTGAAGGCGGGAGCCGCCGTTACCACGGCGGCGGCGTTTGGGGTGTCTTCCTCATTTTTTCCGGTAGCCTGCTTCTCCTCAACAGCTTCGGCACGCTTCCTTGGGAAATCTGGAACCGACTCATCGATTTCTGGCCGGTGCTTTTAATCCTCGTGGGCATCCGCATTATGCTCGGCAAAAGCCTTCTCTCCCGTTTACTCATGACCCTCATCTCCCTGTTCGTCTTCGGCACAATCTTTCTTTTTGTCTTAAGCAAGGAAGCACCGCTCTTGGTCGAAAGCCTGCCTCGGCAATGGCTGCAGTGGGCAAATGTTTGGGAGGTGATCCGCAGATGAGCCAGGCAAGACTGATCGTCGGACTCATTATTATCTTATTGGGCGTCAACATCCTCTTTGACTTGTCGCTCGTGAAGATCCTCTTTTCCCTCTTTGTGATTTGGCTCGGGGTGCGCGTCTTGACCGGCAATCAGGGCAAATGGAGTGTAGAAACAAAAACACGAATGCATGAAGACGTGCTCAAACGGGTAATCCTCTTCTCCAAATTCGATACCAGACTATTGAGCCAGGATTTTAAAAAAGCCGAATTGGTCATCATCTTCGGCGCCTCTGATGTCGATTTGAGTGAGGTCAAGACCAAGCAACCGTCGGTTGATCTCGATTGTGTCGCCATCTTCGGCGCTTTAAAAATGCGGGTGCCCAAAAGTTGGTCGGTCAAATCGGACGGCGTGGGGATGATCGGCGCTTTCACCAATCAAGCAAAACCTCCTGTGAAGAAAGCCGTTGAAGCCAACCTCAAAGGCGTCGCCATCTTCGGCGGCGTCAATATCGTGAATTGAGTGCTCAAAGTCGTTCGCAAGAAAAAATTCCCTGAAGTTCTCGGTTGATGTCAATTTCAGGTAAGATTTTAAAAAACCTGGTATGATAGTCGCTCATGAAAAAGTTTCTTATCATCCTTGCCTTGGCCGTCGTCGGGCTGATGCATACGCGGCCGGCACAAGCATCTCAACCGGCGTTGGGTATCCATCTTTTGGACCCCGATGAACTATCCCAGGCGGTCGATCTCATCGCCGGCAAACCGGAGCATCCCGGTTCCGTGACAGTCGTTCTTCGGGCCGACGATAGGAAAAAAGAGAAATGGCAGCATTTTCTCGATTTGACCAAAGAAAACAATGTCATCCCCATCATCCGCCTGGCGACCGAGATGGCGCCGGACGGTTGGCGCCGGCCGACCCGCAAAGACGTCATCGACCACGCCTCCTTCCTCTCCGGCCTCGACTGGCCGGGGGATTCACTCTTGGTGGTTGCCTTCAACGAGCCCAATCATGCCGCGGAATGGGGCGGGACGATAGATCCGGAACACTACGCCCATGTGCTTGAGTTTTCCGTAAACTGGTTCCACACCGAGGCCAAACAGTACAAGGTACTTCCCGCCGGCCTGGATGCCGCCGCTCCCGACGGGTCGGCGACCATGGACAGCTTTACCTTCATCCGCAGGATGCTTGCTTACCAGCCGCAACTCGCTGAGGAGATTGACGGCTGGGTCTCCCACGCCTACCCCAATCCGGGGTTTACCGCCTCTCCCTATCTGTCGGGAAAGAGCAGCATCAACGGCTTCGTGGATGAAACCCGCCTCCTCTCGCAGTTTACGCAGAGATCATTTGATATCTATATCACCGAAACCGGTTGGAAAAAAACTCCCCAAAACGCCGAAAAATTGGGCCGCTATTTGACCTACGCGCTTGATGAAGTTTGGAACGATGCTCGAATCAAGGCCGTCACGCCCTTTGTCTTTGCCGCGCACACGGGCCCGTTTCAGGATTTCTCATTCACCAACCAGGACGGCTCTCCGACGCCGCAGTACAATACCTGGAAGTCATTGAAAGAGATGCGCCTCGAAGAACCGACTCACTTCCTCGCCTTCCAAAAACAGGAGTAATCCGCTTCTGCATTGGAGCTCCGATCTGCAGTGTAGAAAATCACACGGTGATTCTGGAAAAAAGGTAGCTTCCGATCATGAGGGCCGTAAGCGAAACAAACGAGAGGACCAGGATATCAACACCCAATCCGAAGTGGCTCACGCCGACCAATGTGCTGCGCAGACCATCGACGCCGTAAGTCAACGGATTAAAGCTTGAGAGGGTTCGGATGAAAGCCGGGGTTTGATCCAGGGGAAAGAGTGCTCCGGAAAGAAAGAACGTCGGCATGACCAAAAAATTCATGATCAGTTGAAACCCATGGAAATCCCGCATGGTCGAAGCAATCGCCGTGCCGAGCGCGGTATAAAACAATGAGATGAGTAGCATGAGAAAAATCGCCATGGGAATGAGGATCCATTGTTGAGGGCGGAATCCGACGGCCAAGGTGAGCAGGAAGACAATCACTCCCTGAACGAGGGCAATGGTAGCCCCGCCCAACGTCCGTCCGATCATGATTTCAAATCGTGAAACCGGGGCCACCAGCGTCTCTTTAAGAAATCCGAACTGTCGGTCCCAGATGAGCTCAATTCCGGAAAAAATGGCCATGAAAAGGATCCCTTGCCCGATAATCCCGGGAGACAGAAAACGGATGTAGTTACCGCCTCCGGCCCGCTCAAAGATAGGCCCCAATCCGAACCCCAAAGCCACCAGGAACAGGAGCGGTTGGCCCAACGACCCGATGATGCGGGATTTTGATCGCCAGTAGCGTTTGAGTTGCCGCAGCCAGAGTATATAGATGGTATGCATAGGTTTACTTCATCATCCGGTTTCTATGGATCATGCGCATGCGTTCCATGCCGGTTGCCTCTTCTTCGCGGATGTGTTTTCCGGTGAGCTTCAAAAACGCGTCCTCAAGGTTTGAGGTTTTCGTCTGTTTCTCCAACGCCTCGGAAGTCCCCAGGGCAATGATGTGTCCGTGGTCAATGACGGCGATCCGCTGCGCCATGCGTTCAGCCTCTTCCATATAGTGGGTGGTGAAAAAGACGGTGACTCCCTCCTTGCGGTTCAGGCGTTTGATGTAGGTCCAAATCGTATTGCGCGTCTGCGGATCAAGCCCCAAGGTCGGTTCATCGAGGAAAAACAGCTGGGGGTGATGCAGGAGCCCGCGGGCAATCTCCAGCCGCCGCCGCATCCCGCCGGAGAATGTCTTCACCAAATCGTTTTTCCTATCCCAGAGGTCAACGATGGTTAACAGCTCTTCGATGCGCTTTTTCCTGGTTTCTTTGGGAACGCCATAGAGCACCCCGTGGAATTCCATGTTTTCCTGCGCGGTCAGCTCCTCATCCAGAGACGGGTCCTGAAAGACAATCCCGAAAGATTTGCGCACCAGATGTTTTTGCGACACGGGATCATAGCCGTTGATGCGGACGGTCCCTGCAGTCGGGACCAAAAGCGTCGTCAGCATGTTGATGGTGGTCGTCTTTCCGGCGCCGTTGGGTCCCAAAAAAGCAAAGATTTCGCCGCGCCGGACGGAAAACGAAATGTTGTCAACCGCGGTAAACGTCCCGAAGCGTTTGACCAATCCTTCAACACGGATGATGGGTTGGTCGTTTGCCGTCGTTTTCTTCATAAACTCTCCATGATACTCCTCTTAGACAGCCGGCGTCGAGTCCATCCGGCGACGCGGTCCGACAGGGCAATCGAGTTTGACTCGATCTGACCTGGAATAACTTGACAATAAGGTTTACAATTATATTGACAATTAATTTGGTAGTATTTGACATAAAACTTGACAAATAGATTGACAATTCTTTAAACTCAAAGGAGGAAAGATGATCGAGCCAAGCTACAAACGCACGGATAAGCTCATAACCAATATTGCCGAGATTGAGCGGCTCTACGGGCAGATCGAGGGGCTGCGGCTGCCCCGCAAACTCGAGTTAAACCTCAAGCGCGACAACCTCATAAAATCCACCTACGCCTCAAACCGGATAGAAGGCAATCCGCTGACCCTGCCGGAAGTAACCAACCTCCTCTTGGACGAACGGGTGCCGGTCAACCGCGATGAGAAAGAAGTCGTCAATTACTTTGCGCTCCTCTCCGAACTGCCGAAGTTCAAGGACCGGGAAATCACCCTGGAATTCATCAAAGAGAACCACGCCAGGATCATGAAAGGGGTCGATGAATCGGCCGGGCAGATCCGCAACCGGCCGGTGGTCGTCGGCAAATATGAGGGCGGCGCGGCTCCGATGACCCTCAAAGTCAAGCACAATCCGCCCCATCACAAGCGGGATGAGATAGAAGCCGACCTGCGCCAGCTCATTTCCTGGATTGTCGCCACGAAAAACCTTCCCACGATCATCAAAGCCGGCATCTTTCATCACGAGTTCGTATTTATCCACCCCTTTGAAGACGGGAACGGCCGCGTCTGCCGCATGCTCACCGCGCTTCTCTTTGTCAAAGACGGGTACCGCATCAACCAATACTTTGTTTTGGATGACTACTACGACATCGATAAAATCCTCTATTCCGACATGCTGCACACCGCCGATGACGGGGATAAGACCGAGTGGCTGGAGTACTTTTCCGACGGGGTAAAGTATTCGCTCATGGGCGCCTTGGATCGGGCCAAAAAAGCGGCAAGGACGCTGGCCGTCAAAGATCGCCCTTCAAAAAAGGAAAACCAAGTCTTGGACCTCTTTCAGGAACAGCCGGAAATGACCTCCACCGAACTCGCCCGCAAGCTCAAGGTATCCCGCCAGCAGGCGCACAATCTCTTGAGCGCCCTCGTCAATAAAGGCTTTCTCGAGCGCCAAGGCACCACCAAATCCAGCTACTATGCTTTGAAGTAAGTATGGGGAAAACTCAAAGCTTCACTTTTCTTCTCTCCCGCCCGAAAAATTTCATCGTCCTTTCCCTGCGCGCTTCGGCTTTCGCTTGTCTCAATGCCTCCCCGGAAAGAGGAGCGGTACCCCGCCCATCTTGATTCCCGTCGTCACCTCGTGCGGCGCGTTGGGCTTCTCTCCTCGCCTGAGAATCAATGTGAATATCTCGTCCGTCAGACTGCCCTACCGCATGATCGCCAACAAAAGCTTCCTCAATTTCTTCTCTAACAGCGTGCTGTTCATGCTGTTCCCTTAGCCGTGCGTCTCTTACAACCGCTACCGGATTTTTTGGATGCCCCTGCTTTTCTCCTCTGGAGTGTCGGTGTACTCGCTCACTGGGCGGCCTTACGCGAGTATCAGGCGAATATCTGTTGAATTTTTCCGCTGAAACATCATCCATATACAGATATTGTTTCACAAGAGGGAAAGGAAAGGCAAGAGGGAGTCGGATCTTTCCCGGAAAACGATCGGGCGATATGATAAACTTCGTGCGTTATGTCGGACGTCATGTCTTCAATTTCATCTGCCCTTCCGATTGAGCTCTTGGCTGCGCTGGTTCTCTACGGCGCCGGCTATATCACCAATGAGATTTTTGACCGCATGAATGGCGACCGGAAAACCAAGCTATTGACCCGGCAAACGGAAATCGCTTTCAAAGCCATCGAACTGGCGGAGAAAAAGTATCCGCGGAAAGGCCAGGGGGCCGAGAAGCTGAGTTTTGCTTCACATTATCTTCTGGCCAATGCCAAACTCCGCAAGTACGCTGTCGCCCAGGCGTTTATCCTTCAATGCTTCCCGCTCACGAATTACGCTCACGATTGAAGCTTCGACGAAACACCGTTACAAAAACGCCGGAAAAAGGAAGCTTAATAGTAACGCCGTCACCGCGTAGACGGCAAACATTTTGAGGATGATCCGGGCTTTAATGACCGAAGTAAAGAGGAAAATGATCACCAAATTAAAAACCGGAGAAACGGTGAGGAAGGCAAACACGCCGGCAGAAGACATCCCCAAATCAGAGAAAGCTTTGGCAACCGGATAATTTCCTAAAATCGTTCCGAAATAGAGCACGAATCCGAAGAGCGTTCCGGAAAGGATTCCGCCGAAAGTTGTGTGCGCGTAGTGTTGGAATACCTGCGGCGGCACCAGAGTATGGAGGAGCGCCCCGACCCCGATGCCGACGAGCACAACCAGGAAAGTTCTCAACTGTCTCGTCCAAAACCCGGACGCCTTTCCGTCCCGTTTTTGAGTAAAAGTAATGGGATGCAGGCTCAGGACGAGCGAGGCTGCGGTGAGTGAGAGGAAAATTGCCAGCATATTGAGGACGGCAAAACGAACGCCGAAGAGTGAAGAAAGGATAAACAATGACTGCAGGTCATAGGATCGCTCCGCGACCAAAAAGGTAAGCAGAAGCGTGGCGTTGGCTCCGAGATCGATGAATTCTCCGGCAACCGGCAGGGCAGACATGACGCTTAACGGGGAGATCATTCCCAAGGCCTGGGCCGAGAGAATATTGCGAAGGCGTAGGGTTTGCAGATGCTTGGAAAGCGCCTGCTTGTGAAGGCGAAGTTCCAGGAAGTAAGCGATGAGCGATCCGATGAGAAACCAAGGGATAATCGCCAGAGAATATTGCCAGAACGTTTCCAGAAACGGCGAGGGCATAGACTCAAGTGTAGTGGGAAAAATGGGGGATGTCCAGATTGTAGCTCGAAAAGAAGGGGGAATGTTTGGGTTCTCAAATCAAAGGATGGTGCTTGCCCGGTCATCATCACTTGGACGGGGCAGAATGTACACATCCTGATGGTACTCGTCGATACCGACGAATTCCGCATCTCCGGCAATGACCGCCTCAAGCGGCCGGCAAACACGGCAGCCGGTTGCACGTTTGCATTTGAACCGTCGCAGTTGCCGTGCGAGCTTGATTTTCTTGGCGATCGAAAGCACTTTCTTCTGAGCCTCCTCCATGTCCGGGAGTTTCTGTTGAGCCGGCGCATCACTGCGCATCAGGTACCAGTAGCTGACTTTCGAAACGGGGTGTTGTTGACAGCGGCTCGCCAAGAGGTGGTAAATCGGCAGCTGCAGGGAAGTCGGGTCCTCTTCGGTCTTGCCGGTTTTAAAGTCGATGATATGAACGCTCTTGGTTTCCGGTAAATACTCGAGCCAGTCGATTTTCCCGCAGAGGATGATGTTATCGTCTTCCGACAGCCAAAAGTAGGGCAGCTCCATCTTGATTTTAACGGCCAGGTTCGTCAGGGGACCGGGATGATTGAGAACGCGGGCAAGCATCTCTTTCCCGCGCTGAAGATAGGTTTCCTCAGTGTCAGGATCAAAAAAGCCTCCTCGTTTTCCGCTCACTTTCTTCCATACCTCTTCAAGTTTGGAGGCCAATGGCTCGTGAAAGCGCTTCTCGGTCGGTACGGTGGAGAGCGATTCGATCACCTCATGCACCGCTTGTCCCAGTGCCAGCGGCGGGCTCATCAGCGTGATCTTGTGTCCGCTGTGTGGATCACGATAGACGTTATTGAGGAAGTACGCCCGCGGACAGGCCAAAAAATCGCTGATTGAAGAATGCGACACCCAAACGGCAGTATATTTGTCTTTTGCCATATATGGCTATTGTACCTCACGAGGAAAACCGGAATCAGTATGATTAAGATCTCAGAAAAGTGAAGTCAGAGGAAGAAACAGCAACAGCTAGGGTTGATTGGCGGGAACGGACGCCGAACTTTGCAACCGGGAATTATCAAGCACTTGGCGGGTGCGTCCGAACCAATAGCCGGAGATAAAGATATTGGCAACAACGACCATTGCAATCAGAAAATAGAAAAACAAAAGCACGGGGTTTCCTTTGAGTTTTTTTGCCAGTTTCGTATTCGGCATATATATAAATAGTGTACGTTCCCGGCAAGCCCCCTGTCAACACCTGATCAAAACCCCATAGTATTGCGCAGTATGGTAAAATATGTAACAGTTACACATAACTGATGCCCATTAATACAGAAGAAAGGCATCAAAAAAGGAGGAAAGATGTTTTCGGAAGCCCAAACGGGTACAGCTATTCCCAGGATGGACAGACACGCGACGCGCGCGACCGGGGAAATGAATACATGACGCTTCTGAAATATATTCCGCTTGACAGCCATTGTGCGGAAGCGGTTTTGGCTCGTGCCAGGCAGATCAGCGCACAATTTAAAAGTCCGTCCGATTCTTCATCAACATAACTAAGATTGATCGCGAAACTTCAGGATATCAGCCTCTGCAAGCGTAGGCTTCTGTCGGTTTCAGTGATGATAATCCTGATATATCTCTTTGAAGTTGAAGGATATAATCGGAGGGATGCCGAACAAACTCTCGTCTGTGGCAATGCTCTCCGTGCATACCTGTCCGTTTGCCGCCTTGGGCGGTAAAAAAACGGGAGGTATGAATGTGTATATCCGTGAGCTGAGTCGTCAGCTGGGAATCCGGGGAATAAAAGTCGACATCTTCACCCGTTGTGAATCCAAAGACTCGGACGATATCAAGCGATTGGGAAAAAACGTCAAGGTCATCCACATTGCTTCCGGCCCGGAGAAAACCCTGACACCACTTGAGATCTATCCCTATCTTCAGGAATTTACGCAGAACGTCCTCCGCTTTTCGGAAAAAATGGGAACACACTACCAGCTCATTCACGCGCACTACTGGCTATCAGGTCTTGTCGCACTGGATTTGCGTAAGTACTGGAAGGTACCGGTCCTCCAATCCTTTCATACCTTGGGGAAAGTAAAAAACCGTTTTATCCCCGGTAATCGCGAGCCGCGCGATCGCTTACTTGCGGAAGAAAAGCTCGTGAGGCAAGCGGACCACCTCACGGCCTCGACCGGCGAAGAGAGAAAGAATCTCATCGAACTCTATGGCGCCCGGCCGGATCACATCTCTGTGATCCCTCCCGGCGTTGACACTCGGCGTTTCCGCCCAATCCCCAAATCCCAAGCCAAAAAGGCGATTGGCATCGGGCAAAACAGCAATCTGTTGCTTTTCGTCGGCCGTCTCGTCCCGCTCAAGGGGCTGGAGACGCTCCTCAGGGCAATCGCCGTCCTCAAAGCTTCTTCAGGAAAAGCATTCGGCCTGGAAAAAAGATTCGAACTGGCAATCATCGGAGGCGAACATGAAGACCGCTACATGCGCATGGTGAAAGCGCTCTCAACCGAGCTGGTGCTGGACAATGTTGCCAGCTTTTTCGGCTCACGGGATCAGCGGGTTCTGCCCAACTACTACTGTGCCGCAGATATGACCATCATTCCCTCAAGCCATGAATCCTTCGGGCTCGTGGCGCTCGAATCGATGGCCTGCGGGACGCCGGTCATTGCCGCCAGGGTTGGAGGTTTGCAGTATCTTCTGAGTCACCGTAAAACCGGATTGTTGGTCAAACCTGATGATCCGCGGTCGCTGGCGGTAGCGATCAAGACGCTTATTCAAAATCCCGTGCTGAGAAAAAAGCTTGGGTTCAATGCCTGCCGGGAAGCCGGAAAGTATGAATGGAAAAAGATCGAAGCGAAGGTTCGCGCCCTCTACACTTCACTCATTACTCATCAGTTATTGAATAGTGAATCTTAAATCTTCTCCCTATTCTCTGTAGTCTTATATTCTTTATCTTTAAACATTAAATCTTAAACCTTGAATCTTAAATATTCCTCTTTTTGTTTTTCCGCAAGACAGCGCGAATAATGTGCACCGGCTTCTCAAATTTCGTAAGGAGGATCATCGTCGCGATGATGAATGGTTTATATCCAGCTTGCAGGTAAAGCTGCCTGCGGTAGCGTTCAAAAACGGAGCGGGAAACTTCACACGTGCGCGCTTCCTCGGACATGAGCAGTGTGATCTAGGAGGAGGC
>Ga0155826_123_pt1 | contig 51123 bp, 62 predicted proteins | sample RifCSPlowO2_01_FD_107480 | JGI IMG/M metagenome (GOLD analysis project Ga0155826, IMG submission 107480) | Candidatus Chisholmbacteria bacterium RIFCSPLOWO2_01_FULL_49_14 | reverse complement strand
TTTCAAGTATATTTATCATTCTTATTTATCAGATAATCTCTGTGATCCACTTTAACTCCAAGGATTATCAACGTATTTGTAAAGAATTCTGCGTATTAACTTAAAAACATCTTCAAACCATTTATATGTGTATTTTGATCCTGTCAACAACTTAAGTTGCCTTTTTCTGTCCGCATGAATAATAGCATTGCGGTATTCAACTAAGTCGTCGATGGTCTTAATTTCATCGGTGCTAAACATTAATATATTTAGCCCGTTTAAAATAAAGGATTTTTTAGACCTTTCACCCAGAGGGACAAAAAGACTCTCTAGAACAGTACAGCTATCAATAGTCCTGTCATTGTTAGAGAACCTATCACAACTTCGTCTGTACACATCAAAGGCTACTGGTCGCATATCATAGGCTATTACGAATTTTTTATAGTAACTTGCAAAGTTTTCATCAATCTCTTTATCTAATTTTTCTTCATATCGCGGTCTCGCTGACGACGAAAGAATGCCTCCCCCCGAAAATTCTTCTTTAGGCGCTGGGGCAACGCCCGCAACTCCTACAACGCCATCTCCATAGACAACTAAAGACGCATCTATCTTATTGATTAAATTTATAAAAAGACCAGGGAAGGGTTCACTAGGATTGTCTGAATCATACTCATAATTAACTTCCAACACCGCATCATAACTTCCTTTTAAGCCAAATTTTTCTAAGTATTTATGCTCCTCTGTGAGAAGATCAACAGCTCTTATTAGAATGCTTTTGTCTAATTTAATGCTTTGCTTTGGTGTCTTTTTCAAGCCGTATATTGGAGCTATAAATTTTTGTTTCTTCTTCATACTAAGTATATTTTCTTGAACTCTTGTTCATTATGCTTTCACTAGCATAAGGGATTAACTTACCACTGATTGCTTTTGTTTTTTCTAATAAATCTGAATTACCATTTACAAAATGCACCATTTGGTAAATCCTTTTCGCCTGCGCATTAACTTGACACCAAACAAATAGATCAATGGTCTTTATATCGTCTTGCGTATCTACTATAAATCTTTGATTGCTTAAGTCCTTAATAATTTGAGAATTATAAGCAACAGCACCCTGAAGGCAGTGAACGAAATTAGACCAGTTCAATTGAAAATGATCTGAAGTAAAAATAAGCACCCAGGGTTTTAGATGATTAGGGTCTTGATTCTTAAACTGTTTTACTGCCTTGTGTATTAAATCTCTAAGCTTGGAGATTATAGTTGTCCAATGAAATATTCGTGTTTGTGCGCTTGGTTTTAAAGCTGGAGTTTTTATCTCGCAGTAAAATTTTAGTACATCATTTTCATTTACCTCGAAATCTGGTGCTTTTCTGCTAGACTGTAACTTTTTAGTATCTATCCTTTTAGGATCGTACTTATGATTTTTGAGATATCTTTCTACTAATTCTAGGGCTAGGGATTCAGTCATATTATCTTGTAGTAAATTGAATGTTATCGAATTCAACTCTATAGGGGTTACCATCTCCCCAGGCGGCCAAAAACACCTTTTCTAATATGCGCGGATCAACTCGTTCTTTGGGTTTATACTCAAGCTTATTATTTATAAAACATTTGATAAAATTCTTTTGGTTAACTTCAAACCTAATACTAATAAAGCTGGTATTATCGTAGTCCAAGGTTTTGTTAAGGGAAGGGTCCCAATCACTATTTCTGTAGGCAGTAACACCGAATTTGCTACGAGATTCACTTGCCCCTATGTGGAACAACAAACTATTTGTAGTTCTAAGCGGCAAAATTGTTCCGTTCGGATCAGTAAATTTAAACCCCGCCCGCCAAAAAACTGTGGAGGGTTTCACTCTAAACTCCAAGGTCTCGAGAGGCTTTCCTTCTAAATTTATTTCTCTGTAGTTTGTCCCTTGCTCATTATTTGTTTCCGTAGCCATCCAACCTGTCAACCCTATCACTTTCCCTTTTTTCTTTATCAATGTCTTTATCCTTTTTTTCTCTACTAAACTATCCGATACTACTGATAAAGTTTTACTTCTTCTCCAAAGCAACGAAACTGCAAAGGTAAGAACTATGATTCCTAAACTTTTTCTTAATTCAAAGGGTAATAATATAAAATATAAAGCTAAAAGAACTAGAAGAATGGGTATAATGCGCCTTATAACATCGCCAACAAATGAAATTATTCTATTTTCAAGTTCGCCTCTGTATATTGAAAGAATCAACAAAAACCAGATACCAACAAGCATTAACCATGCAATAAAGAACGGTTGAACTCTCAACCATTTATCGTTTTCAGCAAAAATAGGAATAAAGAGTAAAGCACCGCTTCCTACAAAAATGAGAAAGTTTTTAAGTTGAAATATCTGGAGAAAAAGGGTTTTATATCCTTTTTGATTTATTTCTGTACTATTATCTTTTTTCATTCTGTTTTGAGCTTTTTTAACTTTGATACATGTGCCTAGTCCAGACGAAACTTCTTATACTGGGCGAGGTGCCCAGATATACTTCGTTACCGGTTAACTTATCTAGCTTGCCTAAGGCAACAGCTCTTTTACACCCCTCTATTATTGCGAAGGGACCTGTAATAGAATCTGCAACTAGAATAAATTTATTATCAAGATCGTTGACACTCTTTACATATACGTTTTCTTTGCCTTTAATATCGGCATACTTCCCATAGCTAAAGTTAGATTTTTTATAGTTATCTATTGCCGTAACGAGTTTGAAATCAGGGAAACAAAGACCTTCTGCTTGCCAATCGTCTGATGAGCAAATATAGAGTTTTTCAATATCCGCACTTTCAATTTCAGTCAAACTCCAAGTCAAATCAGCGTAGGCCACAAGAGGAAAAACGATATCAGCTCTTTGCCAAATGCTTCTTTTTTCTATTTTTTCCCAATGGCTAAAAACTTCACCTTGAGTTACTGATTCAATTATTTTCATTTTTCCCTTCGACAACTGCTATCTCCTCCGGCGTGAGGCCGTAGAGTTTATAAACTAATTGGTTAATTTGTCTTTCGTATTCTTTATTTTTAATAGCTTTCGAACCCTTAACACTTGAGTATTTAATACCACCAAAGTAACCTTATTTAACATCAACAATTTTCATTACTTCGTCGCCGTAATGGTTTATGACTTTGATGGCAATTTTGCCGGTTTTTGGTTTGGGAAATGGGCGAGAAATAGTGGAATAGAGTTCCTCCCACGCGTCTTCGTTGATATCTGCCTTGAGTGCCTTCTTGAGTTTCTCGTATGGTTTATCTGCGCCGAGGAAATATGCATGCGTGATGAAAAAAGCTTCGCCGTTGTAATTTGTATCTATAAACCATGCGGCGATTTCGTGCTCCGGATCGCCGGAGCCGCTACTGCGGATTGCGCTTTTGACCGGATCATAGATGTCCACACCGAGCACTTCCACTACAACACCGTCTGTAGTTCCTTTAACCCTTATATCAGGCTCACCAAAAGCGAGAAACAAGTTGCCTGATCCAGTTTTTTTGAGCAAGTCGCCCATAGACAAATCGGGATTGATTTTGACTTTCATAATCTGTAAGCCGTTTGTCTGCGACGGTTCAGAAAACGCGGATGCTTCAAATGATGTGGCGGCGACTACAAGCAAATCAGCAAACTTTTTGGCAGCTTTTGCGGCATCGCGGATGAAGTCATCATCCACACTGCCGAATTCAGGACCAATGGAAACCGCAACCTTTTTTAGACCACCGGCAGATTTGTATTCCCCGATCGCTTGCACTTCGGGGCCGCTGGGTAAAATATCCAAATGCACAAACTCCACCCGCGCTCTTTTCTCGCCGGTCTGCACTCCGGATTTCAAAAGGTTAGATATAACTGTTTCTGCAAAACGCTCACTTGAGAGCATTTCCTGTGCGTCCGATACGCGGTGCGGTGAAAGTGATTCAACAGTAAATGGGCCAGTTACACGGACAATATTTTTATTTTCCGCTGGCTGATCATATAAAACTTCTTGCTCCGCCGGTTCATCATTAGCAAGAGATTTGAGTGTCACATGCGGGACGGTTTTGTAAATAAAACCTGCCGCAACATTGGGATGGTCACCATTTTCCTTGAGCTTATAGTACGGGAACTTAGCGGTCATCAAACGCGTACGCGCCAGTGCCAAAGCCACGCGCGAAGTATCAATCGTAATCCAGCGCCTACCCCACTGCTCGGCAACAAAAGCAGTCGTGCCCGAACCACAAGTCGGGTCAAGTACGATATCCCCCGGATCGCTCGTCATTAAAATGCAGCGTTGAAGAATCTTTATAGAAGTCTGCACTACATATATTTTTTCAGTCTGTCTTGAATCTAACCATAGATTTGACAATTTTCTAAAGGGAAAATCGTCTAAATACTGGACAAAAAATAGATCATTGCCTTGTGCATAGATTCTATTCATGTTCTTCAAATATTCCATTTTCTCCTTTGTTGTGACCCAACATGAGCCTCTCGCAGGGCTATATATTTTACCTTCGAACTCAAAATCAAATACCGATTTTTCACTAAAAGAAGGAGCACGCAGTGGAAACAAATCGAAAACTTTTGCTCCAGTCGGAATTTTATTACTTTCCCTTTCCTCTTTTGATAGGGATCTTCTCACCTGATTTACAAGATCGACCATATTCCATCGGGAATCAAGTTCGAATTCAGTTTTTTCGAAAAGACCTCTATATTTACAATTACTTTTATCCTTCGCATACCAAATTACATAATCATTCATTGTTTCGAGATATTTTGAACCTAACATCATACCTTTCTTTTTATAAACAATTCCACATATAGAGTTTTGTGTGCCGAAAACTTCATCCATTAGACTTCGAATCAGGTGTACATTCTCATCATTTATCTGCAAAAAACAACTCCCGCTTTCGGTTAGCAATTCGCGGGCGATGAGAAGTCGGTCGCGCAGATAAGAAAGATAAGAGTGAATGCCCAGTTCCCAGGTATCGCGAAAGGCTTTGACTTGCTCCGGCTGGCGGATGAAATCTTCCAGTTTATTATCTTTAACATCACGCTTGCGCGTGGAAACTTGCCAGTTGGAGCCGAACTTAATTCCATATGGCGGGTCAATATAGATGGTCTGCACCCGTCCGCGCATGCCTTCTTTTTCCAGCAAGCTATTCATTACCAGTAGCGAATCACCTAAAATCATTCGGTTTTGCCAGTTATCCTCGTGCTTGTAGAATTCAACAGCTTTGGATACCTGTGTTTCTGCCGTCTCACCAAAGAGCATCATTTGCGCGTTTTCTTCCGCGCCAAGCTTGAGACGAGCAATGAGTGCTTCGGGCGCGATCTTCTCCTGCACGTAGATCGGCACTGTGGATACAGCAAACTCAGCACCCTGCTCTTTCTTGCCTGCCCAAACTAGTTGGGGATCAAGGGATGGATCATAATCATATTTTTTCTTGACTGGTTGCTTTTCTCGAGCAGAAAGCTTAATTGACTCTTCTTGTGTGGGGATGTGAGTACGTTTTGCATCGTGTTTGTAGGATTCTACCGGTGCAGCGGTGGTTGGCTTTAATATTTTTTTCTTTCTCATATTTATTTCTTGTTAAATAAATTATCAGATGTTAAATTATCAAAACCCCTGTCTATGCCGGCACGGATAAGATTTTGTGTTTCGTGGATATCCTGTACCTCCAACATAATCCATCTCCCATACTTACCGATATTGTTGACGGCTGGTACCCAAAGATCGTGCGAAGTTTTAACTTTCATCGCTTTTTTGTCATCTTTCTTGCCAGTAACTTCTATCAACAGATTAAGTTTTGACTTATCAGCCATTTTCAAAACTACAATAAAGTCCGGTACATATTGGTGCGCTACACCTTGATGCTCATAAGGAATGGTGAAGCCGAGATTTTGATTTTTAACATAGGCAAGTACTTCCGGCATTTGTTCAAGTTTCTTTGCCACACCCTGCTCCCACTCTTCGGTATCGGCTACTACATAATTGACATGGCTCTTGGTTGTTAGTGCAACAGGTTTTGTGGTAAGGAAATCCACATAACGAGTGGAGCCAAGCGTGTCATATGGCGCGAGTATTGGCAACAATCGTTTGTCTTTTTGGTGCTCCAGATTTTCAATAATGATGGCCTGCTGGATTTTGGTAAGCGCACCAGAAAAGTATTCGCCAACCGAAAGATAACCGACCACCATGCGATCTTTTAAAATGATATGATTTTTAACGTATTCCTCAACAATTTTTCTTAGCTGCGGTGTTAGCCAGTACTTCTCCGTACCGTCGGCATCGGTGTAGTAGCGTTTTAGAAGCGCTTGTGTGAGCCGGATGATTACTTCTCCCTCGCGGCGTTCTCTGATTTTCTCCATCATCTCTTTCACTTTTTCGCCAATTACTCCCGCTGAAGTTACTTCAGTTGGTTCGTTCTCAATGATTGTTTTTGATTCCTCGGTAAATCGAGCCGCCAGTTTGGCTTCATCAAGCTCGTAGCGGTAACCCTCAACTCGTGGGAAGGTAATTTCGTATTGTTCTCGCTCTGGCAACGCGTGGACGCGATGAATAACTTTTGGAGGCTGGGGCGGAGTTACGCCAGTGACTTTTAAGAAGCTGAACGGCACACCATAAACTTCGGCGTATTCTGCCGACATCATCCCGGTTGATTCGTCAGCCGTGTAATCAATGCGGCGAAGTGCCCGACCAACAACCTGCTCGCAGAGAAGCTGAGTAGAAAAAGCGCGGACACCAAGAATATGGGTAACGGTATTAACATCCCATCCTTCAGTAAGCATTGAGACGGATACCACACATTTGATATTTTCACCGAGTTTGCCGGGTTTACCAACGGTGTTCATAACTTCACGCAAGAGCTCTTCGTCGGTAGGCTCGGTCCCATTAGTGAAGCGCCTACGATAATCTTTATGAAAGTCTTCTATTTCTTGAGAAAATATATTTTTAAATTCGGCGCTAATCTTTTCGCCGCTTTCCAGTTGCGCGCTGTCGATAAGCAGCGTGTTTGGCCGATCGTAAAATTGGACTCCGTCTTCATTTCGGAATATTTCAAGATTGCCTCTTTCAACCTTTGTTTGTTTACTCGCTGTTTCCCTTTTATAACCAGCAATCCAACGGTATACCAGTTCGGAAACTGAGGTGTTGTTGCATACGACTATCATTACTGGTGGCATAACTGCAGAATTTTCCTTTTTCTGCTCCTTGTATTCTATATAGTATTTTTCGTAACTACCGTAAAGAGATTCGAGAGCCTCCTGAAGTTTAGTCGGTAGAACACTCACCGACAGGTAATCTTTTCCTCCGGTCTTCAACCCCTTTTTGGGTAGATCGTCCCGTACATAAAGCCAAAGATTGCGGAACTCCGGTATATCGTCCTTGGAAATAGTATCTGATTCGATAGGAAGGCGCGGTATTTTAACAACACCGCACTCCACCGCGTCTAGAAGAGAGAAATCGTAAACAGTCCAAGGGAACATTGTCCCCTCTTGATAGCCGGAACCACGCAAAAAATAAGGTGTTGCCGAAAGGTCAATAAGCGCGTTTATATTTACCTTTTTAGATAGTGCTTCCAGACCATTAATCCAGACCCGAGCCGCCTTGTTGTTTTCGTCAGCTTCTTTCCTTTCTTCGCCGGTGAGCTTTCCATGATCCGGATTTTCCCGATAACAGTGGTGGGCCTCGTCATTGATCACCAGTACGCGCGGTTTGTTCAAAACGCTTTTAAAAGTTCTGTTTACCATTGCATCTGGTGTTTCTTTGATCGCCTCGTCTTTCAAAATGCCAGCAGCCTTCATAACCGCACCAACTTGGAATCGTGGATTTTGCCGAAGCTCTAGCTGATGGAAATTGGTTATAAAAATAATTGCCTGATTCAACAACGCAAAGTCTTGGTAGGAGACTACGCCGTGCTTTAAGTAATAGTTACCGGGATTGTTTGGTTGCAGAACATTCAAACGATCGCGGATAGTGATTCCTGGTGTGATGATCACAAAGGCGTCCGTAAAGCGGGTATCTTGCGGATAGCGAATTTTATTGAGAGTGTGGTAAGCAATGATCATGGCCATGACAACTGTCTTTCCCGAACCGGTTGCCATTTTAAAAGCTAAACGATGGAGTCCTGGGTTAGCTTCTTTGTTGGCTTTTTTTAATTCGTTGATAATCCAGCTCTCTCCTGATTTTTCTGCCACCTCGTTTATGTAAATAAAGGTCTCTAATGCTTCTATTTGGCAGAAAAATAGTTTGTTTTCCCTTGTCTCGTCCCTCCAGTAAGATAAGAGATCCCGTGAGGTTTTGGTAATTCCAGCATCACCGCTCTCCCTCCAATGCTTTATTTTTTCTCGTATTTTATTGATGAACTCGTTTTCTTTCTGTAACTCGTTCCCAAAAGCACCTTCGGCAATATTCAGTTCAAGTTGCTTTTGTTTTGTTCTAGCGCGCGGGACAGGAATATAAAAACTGCTTGGTCTGCGAAATTCCAAGATTTCTTCAGTTAAACCACTCTCATCTGCATTGAAATGGAGATTGGGTTCGAAGTATGGAGAGTTTAAGATTGGGGACTTCATAGTATTTATCTCATTAAATCATCGTTCTTCATAGCTTTTTAGTTCGGAAAAGAGTTTAATCTTGTCGTTATCAATGATTGATTTATTCTGCGTATACATTCTCCCCATATTTTACCTCAGGACTGATTGATAATCGAGAGGAAGGCTACAAGACACCAATAAATATTTATCTCGAGGTATAAAGTGTGAGATAATCGAGTCAGAAGATGCTTCTCTGTATGGGGGTAACTTAGTTATGAAATGTAAGGCAATAAAATCAAACGGCGCACAATGCCAGGCTAACGCTATGCACGGAGGTGTGTATTGCTTCCGACATGATCAGGAGACCCGTGAGCAGGCTCTCAGTGCCTCCTCTGATGGCGGAAAAGCCAAAAGGCAGTATCACCAGCTCGGCAGAAGAATGAAGCTGGACACACCGGAAGATATAAAAAGACTGATGGAGAAAGCACTCAACAGCCTCTGGACCGGCAAGATGCCTGCCAACAATCCCGCCGGATCACTGGGCTACCTGGCAAAGACTTTCTTGGATGCTTATGACAAGAGCGAGTTGGAGACACGAGTTGAGGAACTAGAGAAACGACTGGATCAGGCAAAAGTATGACAACCAAAGTCAGACTGAGACAACTGGAGAGCAAATTCGACAAGGCGCGGAATAAAGATAAGTATGTTGAGGTTGTTCGTCACATAACCCAGGATGGCAGGCTTATTGATGGGGAAGGCTACTTCCTTAGTGAAGCTGAAGCGAGTCAGATTGAGAAGGAGAACGAAGAAGTAAGTAAGAACGGCGGTATGGTTATTTACCTGACGCAGTTCTCTGAACCTCAAGCCAGAACCGCCGGCTCTTCAGCCCAATAGGCAGCCCAGGAGAATATGGGTACTCAGCTATCCATGCTGGAGGTCGCTTTCCAGCGCCTGTTTCGCTGACCGGATGCTCCCGCCGGGGAGTTTCGCGAGGCTGAGGAGCTGGCGCTTCAACTCTTCGGGATGTTTCTTCGCCTTCTCGTACAGGATAGGGTAATACTCTGGGTCTAATTTCTCTCCTAGAAATATAATTGGTTTCTGTTTCTTCATTTTATTACTATTCTTGTTAGTAATCTGACCTATCTTCTCCGATTATTTTTCTCAGAAAGGCGGTTTATTTTGTATTGCATCCAGAATATTAAAGGAAAATTAGACCACAGAAGTCCATCAGTGGAGCTTCCTACGAGCGTAAAAATAATATAAAAGCAAAAGCCAGATGTTATCCACACCCATCTAGAAATCTGTTTTTGATATGCCTCCTTTAGATATACATTAATAACATTCCTAGCAATGAAAGCTTGATAAATCAAAAACATACCAATTATTCCCTTAACTATTCCCGTGAGGAGAATATTGCCTTCTAAGGAGATTCGCTTATTTAGTAGTTCAGAGTCGTCTTTATATACCGATAAAATATCTTCCCCTGCCCTAATATGTTCAAGAGCTTGCTCTTTAAACTCATGTTCAAAAATCCTTAAATTAGCACTATACCATCCCCCAATTACAGTAGTAGCCATTAGAATCAACATTGCTGCAACCAAAAACCATTTATTGAGTATTGGTAATCGGTGTTGATCAGTGTCGTATCCAAAGAAAGAGTGCCTTCGCCAAAACCAGATAGGGAAATAAATCCCTCCACTTAGAAAAGATAAGACGGTAAACACCAGAAGGTTTATTTTAGGATTTTGGGAATCATATTTGCCTTTCAATTTCTGACCACAGTGAGAACAATATTCAGATTTTGAACTTATTTCTCCTTTGCAATGTTGGCACTTCATAGTCATTGCGATTAGGCTGGAGAACACGAAGCTCCCCGCCAGCGATGGCTTGCGCCACCCATACCCCTTTTGAGATATGACCTTGTGAGGTGCTCTGACGAGGAGCTTATTCCTCACAAGGTTTTTGTGCCATGCCAGACGGTTAAATACCGGAAGGTTTAGGCATTATTCACTTTTCATCTATATTTTACCAAATCAGTTAAAATACAGATCAAAATATGAAAGATGAAGATGAAGAAAAAATTGATGCTATTCTTCGGAGAGAGTACGACTTAGGTTTTCTACTGGATTACTTGGATGATCGAAAGAATAATCCTAAAAAGCAAGGTGGTCACGAAAAGCCTTATTGGTTGCCAATAGCAGATATATTGCGATTTATCCCAGAGTTTAATAGAGAGGTCGAGGGCATTAGGTTGAAGTATCAGATCAAACCGGAACAAATGAAAAGGGACTTAATGAAGGCGATAGGTAAGAATGCATGCAATAGATACTTTACTGTATCCCGGGAATTCGCGAGAGGGAAGTTATTTCCCGATTTGAATGCTTCAGACAAACTACACGCGATTGAGAAAAAGATTAACTCTTGGGAGAGCAAGAAACTTAAGACAATTTTGCGAGAAATTGGAAGGCTGCGATTGATCAAATTAAAAAAGTTAAACGCGATCTGGCACAAAGCGATTAAGAACTATGTGTTATACGAGGAAATTACACCTGGATTTGTTCTTTTTAGAAAACAACCACCGAGGATGAGTATACAAGTAGAACCTAATACATTAGAACCCTACTTAGAGATAAAGATCTATTCTCACACAAGTTTAGCCAACACTGGAAAGAGAGGCTGGCCAAATATGTTAAAGCAGATTCAGAAGAAGTTTCCAAACTATTTTGATGCTAACAGACAAGACGAGGAGACGTTTTTGAATAGATATTTTTACTTCGTTCTAAAAAAGCATATGGGATTAACACATAAAGACACAATAAAGTGGATGAAAGACAAAGGTCTTTGGGGTTTTGAACAAAACAAATCGAGCAGAGAAATAAAACGCTTCATGCAACTTTTCACGGACACCTCTAACTAACCCATCAAACCGCTGTTCTATTGGGTTTTTTCAAATCTGATTTCCGTCTATAGACTAAGGAAAGATGAAGTAATGGAGAAGCTCTATGGACCAAACAAGATATGAGAGTAAAGATAGGCAAATTTGCCCGTTTCTTCTGATTCAACCCAACATAAAGTTCCTAGGGACAAGAGTAGAGAACTCAATCATCTACTTCCAATTCTCTCCACTCGAGAAATGCCTGCAATTAGTTAACTCGTTTCTGAGTAGGCAAGCTCCCCTTGTTCAGCCCAAAGATCTCTTGGACGCAGTAGATACTTTCAGACATAAAGTCTACGAGGTTACAAGCAGAGGGTAAGAAGCGTAACCATCTTAATAACTCTTCGCAAGTATGAACAACCATCAATTTAAAGAACTATACAGATTTTATCAATCAGTATTGCTCAAAACATTTGAAGAAGAAATTAAAGAAAGAGGTTGGAAGATTACAGAGAGAATATATCGCAGTAACTTCTCTAGAGATTTGGCCAGCCTAAAGTTGCGGGTCAAATACATAGGGCAAAAGAAGGAGGGATGCGTTACCTTCAGACACGCATGGATGGAAGTCCTTTTCATTGATAGAGATGAAATCCCATTATGCCTTGATCTTCGTATTTTAGACATGAATTTTGGGTTGGCTAAAACAACACGTATCGCCGTAGAGAGAGCGGAAATCATGGATGCGTGCTTTAAAAATGACCAGGAGAGGCTTCATGCGCTTGGAAGAATAGTAGATAGATTACGCTCTACTAAACCCATTAAAAAAGGTTCAAAAAAAGAAAAGGTTGAACTTCATTACGAAAAAGGAGTTGAGCAATCGGACGTAGGTGCAATCATTAGTAGAAAGGATAAATGACTAAATTTGATATCAGAAACGATTACACAGAGTTTAAAAATATGGTAAATGGTCCAAATGTTCTGGTATCCCCCAAGCATAAGCTGAATCTTCGATCTAGGACAGGCAGTTGCAACCTATGGAACAGTAATCCAGAAAATTTAGTCGCATTGGATTTGGCATAACATGATTTCGGCATAGACGTATACATCTTTTCAATTTACTCTCTGGCTGAGAGACGACTTCAGCTGGTTGGATGGATCTTATTTGATGAACTTATCAACGAGTCAGGCGTTGTTGTTGAAGACAAAACGATTTATCTGACGATACCAATAAAAAAACTACATTCACTAGAAAAGGAGAATTTCGAAAAATTCAAGTATCCATACACAGATAATGAATAAATAAGAATGTACTCAGAAAGGAGTTAAGACATATGGGAATGGATTTGAGAGGAAAAGGGGGAGCTTTCAGATTTAACAGGTTTGGATGGAGTTATGTACTCAATCTAGCATACGAACATGGCTGGGAACCGGAAGGGACAAAGCCATACAGAGAAATTTTCAAAAAACTTTGAGTTTCAGAAAAAAGGTGGGAAGGTGATTATTTTTCTAACCACTGGCAAGTTGTTACAGATCAAGACACAAGAAATCTCTCAAAAGCTTTAAAAAAAAGCACTACCTGAAGTCAAAAAGGAGAAAGATGAAGAGTGGTGCAAATACATTGAAGATTTTAGCAAGTTCTGTGATGAGGGTGGTTTTTGTATTGGGTGAGATCCTAGCTCACAGAGATAGATCCAAGCAGCCTCGAAGGACATCGGTATCACCGAAAACAAAGAGCCTCACGAAATCTCATGATCAGTGAACAGATTAAAGCAGAGCTCAAGATAATTTTAGAAGAAGAATATGGGCTGAAGCTTAAGCCGAGAATTATATTGGAAGTGGCTAATAATCTGATCGGCTTTTTCGGGCTCCTGGAGGAAATTGATTCAAGTAGCCACAAGGACAAAATGAGACGATCTTGAATTTTCAGAGGCAAATCAACGATGAGAACTAACAAACTCAATCTCCGGAGAGAAATCAAAAACCTGAATAAGGCGATAGCCATGAAATGCCTCGACTGCGTCTGTTGTCAGGCAAAAGAAGTCTTGCGATGCCAAATCACTGGATGTCCTCTCTGGAATCTACGACCAAAAAGGCTAAAAGGGCTATACACCATCATAAGAGAACTGAAAAAGAAAAATCCTGGATATTACCAGGCAGAATCGTGAAGTTTTTTTCTCAGATGAGATAGAAAGAGAATGATTGATTATGGATAGTAACAACGACTTCTTCTTCTCCAAAGATCTCAGTCTCTCAGCACTTCTTTATGCCAAAGGGGTGCGGCTGGAAAGAGTAAATCGCGAATACAAAATCTGTTGGTTCGTATTCAGCGATCGCCATCTTTGTGAATCGCTTCAGCAACAGTTCTTCTCAAAGACGGTTGATGTCAATGCCAAGGAATACGCGGACGCGATTCGAACGTTGAAACATTTAATTTTCACTGATAATTGACATGAATATAGAAGATATTGAAATTCATATTAAGAAATACGACCCCAAGAGCAACGTTGTTATCGCAAACGCTGTGGTGTCTGGGGTAATTGAAATCCGAGGATTCATGGCTAGATACACCACGACAAAAGGCTCTCCTCATAATCCGGTATGGGTGGTCGGCCCTCCAAGTGTGAAAGGAAGGAACGGAAAATATTTTTGGGTGGTGCGCTTTCGAGATCCCAACCTTTGGCTTCGTTTACAGAAAATGATAGTAGATAAAGCTAGAGAATATACAAATCAAATATAGTCACTATGTAGTAATACAGTAACATTACTAGTAATGATCTGGTATGGAATATTGAAGTTAAAGAGAAATACCGTAATGTTGTTATGCAGTAAAGAATTGTAACTATTACGTTTAGAGTTGAAATAATCCAGAGAAGAGTTGATAATAAGATCGTGCTCAGAAAACCTGTTGGAGTTTTTAATGCCCTCATTGGACAGACTCTAACAGGTCTGAGCACACCAGTGAGGGCATTGAAGTTATGAAAGCAGTACTTTTTGCAAGAGTATCATCAAGAGAACAGGAAGAAACGGGATATTCCCTTCCGGCACAGGAAAAGCTTTTGAGATCTTATGCGGAGAAGAACAACTTCACCGTAGCGAAAACCTTCTCCATTTCCGAATCCGCGAGCGGAAGGAGACAACGAGCTGTGTTTTCAGAGATGTTGAAATACCTGCAAAAACGCAATCTCAAGATCATCGTCTGTGAAAAAGTAGATAGGCTGACGCGGAACTTCAAAGATGCTGTCCTGATTGATGAATGGCTGGAGGAAGATGCAGAACGTCAGGTGCATCTCGTAAAGGACTCGCTTGTGCTTCACCAAAACTCCCGCTCACAGGAAAAGTTCAACTGGGGTATCCGGATCATCTTCGCCAAGAACTACATCGACAACTTAAGCGAAGAGGTGAAGAAAGGGCAGGTTGAGAAGATAGCCCAGGGTTGGCTGCCGACCAAACCGCCGCCCGGATACAAAACGGTAGGGGAAGCGGGGCACAAAGTCCACGTTGTTGACGAAGAGAAAGCACCGCTAATCAAAAAACTCTTCGAACTCTACGCTTCCGGTGAATATTCATTGACGGAAGTGACAAAGAAGGTTCTGGAAATGGGTCTGACGAACAGCGTCGGAGGTAATATTGTCAGGAGCAACACGCACAGGATTTTAACCAACCCGTTCTATAAAGGAAAGATCTTCTGGAACGGAAAACTGTATCCCGGATCTCACGAGCCACTGGTGAGCGACGAACTGTTTGACAGGGTTCAACAGCTTCTCGTCAGCAAGACGACCCCGAAATACCGGAAGCATATGTTCCTGTTTAAGAGCCTGATCCGCTGCGGAGAGTGCGGAGGACTGATCACCTGGGAAGTGCAGAAGAGACATGTCTACGGACACTGCAACGGATACAGGGCCTGTTCCGACAAGACTTGGGTTAAAGAACCGAAAGTCGAAGAGCAGCTGGTTGAAGGCTTCCAGAATCTCCAGTTGCGAAGCCCGAGGCTTGTCGAATGGATAAGGAAAGCTTTGAAAGAAAGCCATAAAGACGAGATAGCACATCATTCATCTTCTCTGAAGCAATTGCAGGAGCAGCTTGAGCGTGTTCAGAACCGGTTGGACAAGCTCTACGACGATAAACTTGATGAACGAATTCCCAAGGAGTTCTACGAGAGGAAATTCGAGCAATATACCGAAGAGAAAGAGACGCTACTTACAACCATCAAACGCCACGAAACGGCGAATACCAAGTATTACCGGCTCGGTCTGAATATCTACGACCTCTCACAGCGAGCCAAAGAACTTTATCGGAAAGCCGAGCTTGCCCAGAAGCGGCAGTTCATACGCTTTGTATTCAATAACCTCAAGATCCGTGCAGGTATTCTGGACTACCAGTACACACCGGCATTTAAACTGTTGTACGAGGCAGTAAACCTGACGAACCGTTCGAAACAGCTGAAAGCTGCCGAAAAAGAAGAAAGGATTTTCGAACCTACAAAATGGATGGGTGTACAGGGTAAAACAGGAGTTTCAAACGCTTCCCGTCCTGCTTGGCTGCGGGGCAGGGATTCGAACCCCGATACCATCCTCCAGAGGGATGTGTCCTACCATTAGACGACCCCGCAATGCTTGTCGAGTATTCACGATCACCGACCTAAAGTCGAGTGGATCGGAAGACGACCCCGCAATGTGGTTCTATTTTACCAGAAGACTCGAAGAAAAAACCTATGCGACTTCGCGGGGAGTGACGACTTTGAGGTGTACATGCACTGTCTTGTCGGTTGCAAGCTCAAGCTCGCTGCGTACAGCTTTGCGGATCTGCTCTATTTTTTGCCCCTTCTGTCCGATAAGCATCGGTTTGTAATGCTCACTGGAAACGATGATCTGGCCTTCGATCACCATGGTATTCGTCTCTTCATGCTCTTCAATCGAGGTAACGCGAACGCTTGTCTGATAGGGAACTTCCTGGCCGGTTAACCGGTACACCTTTTCCCGGATGATCTCCGCCAGCCAATCCCGGCTCGATTGAGAAATTAAAGGAGAGGGGAAATAATCAACGGTCTTGTCGCGCTTCCCTTTGGGAAGCAGAGAAAAAATCCCATCGACAAGGGGTTTTAAATTCTTCTCCTGCAGTGCGGAAAGCGCGACCACGCCTTTGACCCGTTTTTCCAGAAGAGCCAAATAATTCCTGGAGTAATCCGGCTGTGAAACGTCAATTTTATTCAGCGTCAACAGCACCGGTTTTTCACTCGCCTCAATCTGATTCCAGATCCGCTCCTCCTCCTGCCCCCAATCCCGTGTGCGGTCAACCAGATACACGATAATGTCTGCCTCTTCGATGGACTGGGAGATCAGCGAGTTATATTGGCTGGTTCCAGCCTTTGCCGCGTAAAAACCCGGCGTATCGATAAAAAAGATTTGCCCCCGCTCGTCTTCAAGGAAGGCCACGATCTGGGATCGGGTCGTCTGCGGCTTGGCGGAGACAATCGCCACCTTGTGCTGGACTAAGGCATTGAGGAGCGTGGACTTGCCCACATTCGGACGCCCGACGATGGCGGCTTTTCCGACCTTGTAGGATGAGTGCGCGTTCATAAAGTACACCTATCATACTATAGAGGGGGGTTTGCCAAGTCGGGCGGAAATATGCCATACTGGAGGAAAGGTATGGCCGATATCACGGTGATTAAAGTCCTGGAAAACCAGTTGATGAAATTCAAGGTGGTCGTCAGTGAGGAGAAATCGCAGACCGAGCATTTGGTGACGCTCAATCGGGCCGATTATCAGCGCACGACCGACGGAGATGTGAAGCCGGAACTCTTAATCGAAAAAGCCTTCGAATTCCTCCTGGAGAATGAACCGAAAGAAGAGATCCTTGCGCAGTTTGATTACACGATGATTGACCGCTACTTTCCGCACTTTCATCGCGAAATTCAAAAACGCTTGGAACAAATATGAACGGCAATTCCGCAACACCAGCGCAAAAAGCAAACGAGCAGTACCGCCAAATTATCACCGACATGCTCCAGGAGCTCAATCAGGTGCTTGACGATCACGTGGTGGTCAAAATCGCGCGCGGCGTGCCGGGATTGACTGTCGCGGACACAGGTCAGGTCGAGGCCATCGAAGGAGATCCGCAGGCAGTTGTTCAGGGGGTCGTCGATCAATTCGTCGGTCTGTCCAATAAAGTTGTCGTCAAAACGCTCCAACCGCTGCTGCGGCAATGTCCCTGGATCAAAGTCCCGGGTGTTTCTTGAGTCGTACTGTCCCGGTTGGCGCAAGGTAGAGGTATGGAACTGCCTGTCCTCATCGCGGTAATTCTCTTCGTCTGTCTCTTGGCCGGAGCGGCATATCTGGTGGCGTCCTCAATGAGGTCCGAAAAGCGCTCCAAAGAGAAGCTCAGTGAGCGGGAAGGGCAGCTCAAGCGGGAAGCCTACGAATCCGAAATCCTGCGCGAGCTCGGGGAGCGCTTCGGCTACGAGTTGAATGAAGCCAAAATCGTCGATATCATCGCCAATTCAATCGGTAAACTCTTTTCCTACTCTGCTGTCTCTTCGATGCTCGTCAGCCAGGAAAAGTTGATCTTCAAAATTCACCTGGAAGAATCCGTCGGCGGCACCTTCATCAATCAGGTCAAAGACAACATGTTGGCGTCTCTGGAAGCCCTCGGAGGACCCACGATCAGGGAGCGTCCGTTCACCCAAGAAAACACCGGAACCGTCATCGACGACCAGAATCCGCGTCTAGTCGGGTCCTTCTTTAACATCCCGATCGTTATCAACGAAAAGCTGGCGGGCCTCTTAAACATCGCTTCGACCGGCCAAGGCCTCTACAAGGAAGACGAGATGACGATTCTTTACAAAATCGTCACCCAAGCCTCAACCGCGGTCTCCAAATTGAAACACGTCTTGGAAACAGAGAAGGGAAAACTGTCGGCGATGGTGGAATCGATGTCCGAAGGCGTCATCATGGTTGATAATGAAACCAAGCTATCAATCATCAATCCTGCCGCCAAGGAATTTTTACACCTCGGCGAACCGGAGCCATCGATTTTTTCCGTACTTGATGCCTGGAAGCAGAAGTTTGACCTCAAAGCCAAAATCGACGAAGCCAGGAAGAAAGACGGATTGGTGGTTACCGATGAAATCGTCATGGATGACCGTGTGCTCAAAGCCTTTGTTTCTCCCGTCAAGGACCGGCGCGGACAGTTGATCGGCGCGGTCGTCGCCCTGCATGATATTTCCAAGGAAAAAGAGCTCGAACGGCTGCGGGAAGATTTCACGGCTATGATGGTTCACGAACTTCGCTCGCCGTTGACCGCGGTGCGCGGCGCCAGTTCGGCGCTCCGGGAACATGAAAAGGATTTTCCCAAAGAGAAGCAGACGGATTACCTCCATATGATCGAAGACAGCGCCAAGGATATGCTGGCCATTGTCACCGACCTCTTGGATGTCGCAAAAATCGAAGCCGGGAAATTCCAAATCTCCCCCAGAGAAACGAACATGGCGGACCTCATTCTTCACAAGGCAAAAGAATTCCAAGCTCTGGCAGTCGAAAAAGGGTTGTCGCTGGAGACCAAAGTACCTGATAAGGTGGTCTTGGCGACTTTTGATCCGGTCCGCATCGGCCAGGTCATTACCAATCTGGTATCAAACGCTATAAAGTTTACCCAAAATGGGAAGGTGGAGATCGCGTTGGTCCAGGAGGATAAAGGTTTGAAAATCACGGTTAGCGATACCGGTCCCGGAATTGAGGAGAAAGATTTGGGTCGCCTATTCTCAAAATTCGGCCAGCTTGAGTCAAATAAGACAAGAACCGCGGAAGGCACCGGTTTGGGATTGGTGATCGCCAAGGGTATCGTCGAAGCCCATGGCGGAAAGATTTGGGGTGAGTCGGCGTTGGGCAAAGGCTCAACCTTCTCTTTTACCCTGCCGGCCCCAAAGAGTTGAAAGCCGGCAAGAAGGTATGCTACGCTGAATAGGAGAACCCGAATTCATATCGATGCTGAAAGGAAAAATATGGCCAAATTACTCTTGGTAGAAGACGACCGCAACCTCCTAAAGCTCTATAAAACGGAACTCGAACTCCTCGGCGCGCAGGTCGTCGTCGCGACCGACGGAAAAATGGGATTTGAAATGGCCAAACTGGAAAAGCCGGATATGATTCTCATGGATGTCATCTTGCCGGAAAAAATCGGCCTCTCCGTTCTCAAGGATTTAAAATCTGATGCGGAGACCAAGTCGATTCCGGTCATCATCGTCAGCAACTTTGACCAAGGAGACAATCCCAAGAAGGCGATCAAGCTCGGCGCCCTTGCCTTCATGAGCAAACAGCAATATACCCCGCAAAAAGTGGCCGCTGAAGCCCTTGCCGCTCTGAAGTAAACTTTAAATCGCATCTCTCTCTGAAATCTATAACGGACTACGAACGCATGAAGCGAGTCCCTAATGCGGGGTATCTTTGCGTGAAAACGTACGCTAATCGGCAAGCGTATGGACGGAGAGGAGAACCCCGCCCTGATCAAACCAATGGGCTCCGGAAAGAAGTTCAAAGTAGTAATCGGTATCCGGCTCAAGGTTCTTAACGACCACCGAATGTTCATTGGTGCGCTGCAGCCCCCCGACCTCCAGAGCCGTCTGTTCCAGTGCTTCGCTGAAGGGTTCATTGCCGTATCGCAGCGCCCCGTATTGCGTATCGGTTGTTTCCCAAGTCACGCGGAAGGACTCCGTGCTGATACCCGAAACTTGGACATCTTGCGGGGTTTCCAATACTGACGCCTTGGTTAATACTCCGCTCCGCTGCAAAACCATGCCCATCGTCAACGGTATGGCTCCGGCCACAAAGGCGACCAGAAGCGCCATTTGGAAGCGTTTGAAATCGCGGAAGCGTTCAATGACCAAAGGCAAGAAACCCAAGAAAACCACCACAAAAAAGAAAATAAAGATGCTCAATGAAAGAAAGGTCGTGACCGGTAGGGCCGAATCATCGGGGACTTGCGAAAGAGACTCTTCGGTGGGCGACAGCGCCTGTATTTGCTGATTATGTTCCTCTAACCTTCCGACGATAGTTTGCGCCATTGCTTTTATAGTAATGCAAATCGGTCGCGCATGCAAATGAACCGGAATCTACGTTCCTCTGCTTGTGGAACAACACGAACGGTAAAAGTATAATGATGTAAAAATGGATAACCTGACACGCATGATTCTCTCCCGTATACGCGAAGTGATCTTCGGACTCGAGGACGGACTGGTTTCGACGCTGGGTGTGATCACCGGTATCGCTGTAGGCACACAGGATCGCTTCGTGATCATTTTGTCGGGTATTGTACTTGTCGCTGTCGAGTCGTTGTCCATGGCTGCCGGTACGTACCTCTCCAACAAATCCGAGGCAGAGGCAAATCTTGCCCGCAAAGCCAAACATGCGCTCCACAAGTTCATCCGTTTGAACCATGATCAAAAAGGCGGTCCGACCAAAGACGCGCTTGCCATGGGCGTCGCCTACATCATGGGCGGCGCAGTACCGATCGTGCCGTATCTCATCCTTCCGATTCAATCTGCGCTGTTTGTCTCGATTATTGCGACCATCACCACCTTGTTTCTCGTCGGTGTCGGAAAAGCCAAACTCACGCAAACCAATCCCCTGCAAAGCGGTTTCGAAATGGTCACAGTCTCCCTCTCCGCTGCCGTCCTCGGCTTTGTCATCGGAAAAATGGCATCAGTAATCTTCCCGAATATGAGGACCATGTAGCTATGCGAGCCGTCATTCAGCGTGTTGATCATGCGAGTGTCACAAGCGGCGGCAAACAGCGGTCGATCGGCAAGGGATACCTGGTTCTGGTCGCGGCAACCCACGCCGATACGCTTGATGACGCCCGCTACCTATCCCAAAAGATAATCAACTTGCGGGTCATGAGCGATGAAGACGGAAAGATGAACAAATCGCTGAAAGAGGTAGCCGGTGAGCTTCTCGTCGTCTCGCAATTCACGCTCTATGCCCGTACCAGAAAAGGCAATCGTCCTAGCTTCATCGATGCGGCGCCGCCAGATCTTGCCCGCATGCTCTATGATGAGTTAGTACGGAGGCTGCGGGAAACGGCCATACCCATCCAAACCGGAGACTTCGGAGCGTACATGCGCCTTTCTCTTGTAAACGACGGTCCGGTGACCATCATCCTCGACTCGCGGGAAAAAGAAGGGGAGTAAGCGGTTGCCTCAGAAATTCAGAGTATGCTACGATGGGAGAGGATCTTCCTCAAGAGTTTCCTGGAAAGATTAATGAGTCTTAATGAAATACATCAGAGAGGGAATTCAGCCGTTGACAATTAGCACTCCATAATTTATACTGCTAAATATTCTATGGCTGTACTACTGAACAGACAAACGGGAAGCGATTCAACCAATCGGCTTCCGCTGGTAGCTATTCGCGAGGGAGTCGTCTTTCCCCACACGGAGCAGGTGTTGGTCTTCGGCAGGAAAAAATCAGTCGCCGGCGTCACGGTCGCCTTTGAAACGAACCGTCAAGTCGTCTTCGTCACCCAGAAAAATTCCACGATCTCCGATCCTCTGCCGGAACACCTCTATAAAATCGGCACCTTAAGCCTGATCGAACGAACGCTCAAATCCGACGGCGAGATCAACGCCATCGTCAAAGGCGTGAGCCGTGTAAGAATTGTCAACGTCGAGACCGGCGGCGATTACTTTCAGGCGGAAGTCTCTTCGCTTCCGGAGATTTCGGAAGATTCCAGAGAGGTGGAGGCCATCTGCAAACATCTGGCAAATGAGTTCAAAAAAGCCGTCAATCTGGGAAAATCGGTGGAATTCTTAAGCTTCATGAAGCTCATGGGAGATGTCAAAGCCTCCGAACTGGCCGATCAGATTGCCTCCTCTCTTGATATCAAAACTCACGAAAAACAAGGTCTCTTGGAAATGCTCAACGTTCGTGAGCGTCTCGAAAAAACCCTCGATTATCTGACGCACGAAATAAAAGTCCTGGAGATCGAACGCAAGATAGCCACAAAAACACAAAAGAAATTCGATAAAAGCATGCGGGAAGCGGTTCTGCGGGAACGGATGAAAACCATCCAAAAGGAATTGGGGGAGGAAACGGAAGAGGATGAGGAGGTCAAAGAATTAAAGAAAAAGATCATCGAAGCCAAAATGCCGAAAATAGCCAGGGAAAAAGCGGAAAAGGAGCTCGCCCGCCTCTCTCAAATGTCGGCGCACAACCCGGAGTCTGGATACATTCGAACCTGGCTCGAAACCATCGTGGACATGCCGTGGAGCATACGCAGTGAAAACAATGTCTTGATGAAAAGCGCGCAAAAGGTTCTGGAGGCCGATCACTACGGTTTGAAGGAAGTCAAAGAACGGATACTCGAATATCTCGCGGTCTTAAAAATCAAGGCGATGAAACCCGCAGCCAAAAAGACGGCCGGAAAGGAAACGGAAGACGGTGAACTGAAAACTGATCGTTCCATTCCGACAATCCTTTGTTTTGTCGGTCCTCCGGGAGTCGGCAAGACGTCAATCGGCCGTTCCATCGCAAAATCGCTGGGTCGCAAATTCATTAAGATCTCTCTGGGAGGAATCCGCGATGAGGCGGAGATCAGGGGACATCGAAGAACCTACGTCGGAGCCTTGCCGGGCAGGATCATCCAAGGGATTCGCACCACGGGAAGTAAGAACCCGGTCTTCATGCTCGACGAAATCGATAAGGTGGGAGCCGATTTTCGCGGAGATCCGTCGGCTGCTCTTCTGGAAGCCCTCGATCCCGAACAGAACAAAGACTTCTCCGACCACTATTTGGAGGTCTCCTTTGATCTCTCTGAGGTGATGTTCATCACCACGGCCAACGTCTTGGACACCATCCCGCCGGCCCTGCGGGACAGGCTCGAAGTCATCCGTTTCGCCGGGTATACGGAAGATGAAAAATACCACATCGCCAAAAGTCATCTGATCCGCAAGGTCCTCACCGCCAATGGCTTGACGGAGAAGCAAGTTGAGATTCAGGCTGTTACCCTGAGACACATCATCAAGCGCTACACGAGAGAGGCTGGGGTCCGCAACTTGGAGCGGGAATTGGCAAAAGTGAGCCGTAAAATTGCCCGCAGGATTGCGGAAGGCAAACGAGGAAAAGTTACGGTCACCAAGACGAGCGTCAATGAATATCTCGGTCCGGAGAAATTCAGCGAAACCTTGGCGGAAAAACGTGATGAGGTGGGTTTGGCGACCGGACTTGCTTGGACTCAGGCCGGAGGCGACATCCTCTTTGTTGAGGTGGCGCTTATGCCGGGGAGAGGAAAGCTCATCTTGACCGGTCAATTGGGCGAAGTGATGAAGGAATCCGGACAGGCGGCGGTTTCCTATGTCCGTTCCCGTTGGCAGCATCTCAAGTTGAAGCAGAATTTCCATAAATCAATCGACGTGCACATTCACGTACCCGAAGGGGCGGTACCGAAAGACGGGCCCTCTGCGGGCGTCACCATCACCACCGCTCTGGTTTCGGCGCTCACCAAACGGCCGACGAGGAGGGAAGTCGGGATGACCGGCGAAGTCACCTTGCGGGGAAGGGTCTTGGAAATCGGCGGCGTCAAAGAGAAAGTCATCGCCGCGCACCGCGCGGGTTTGAAGGAATTGATCCTTCCGAAAGACAACAAGAAAGATTTGGTTGAAGTTCCCGACCCCGTTAAAAAGGATTTAACCTTTCACTTCGTCTCCCACATGGATGAAGTTCTAAAGATTGCGTTAAAATAGTCATATGTCAGGACAAACACTGGAAGGCGAAACCAGATGGCGCATGTATACCTCAAAGAGGAGGTTTATCCCGACACTGGCTGATGCGTCCGGTATCACCGCTGAGGAAATTGAGCAAAGATTAGCTGAGCAAAGAGGCATTCCTATTCCTGAAGCCGGATTGCCGGATGAAGAAGCAATAGAACGAGCCTTTGGTATTTCCATAGAAGATCTTTATCCAGACAAGACCAGACGTAATTATAAAGGTAAACGACGTGGTTCTCGAATTGTTGGAGAAGACACGAGCATAGCCAGTGACGGAAGACACGACGAATCTGGTGCTGACTTCAGCTGATCGAAGAACATCAATTACAGGTCCGACCTGCAATCCCCTCAAGCAACTCCGAATTCCCTGATATATCCAACCGCTTGCAGGTCCGACCTGCAATTACTTGAGGAGAGCCAACCCCCCGTACAGTCCCGCGTCATCTCCGAGCATGGCTTGACGAATCGGCGGGGGCGGAAACACCTTCAAGCGTTTGGAAACGAACCGCACGAGCGGGGTAAAGAGTAGTTCTCCGGCGTTAGCCATACCCCCTCCGATAATCATGATTTCCGGAGACCAGAGCAGGATCGTGTTGACGACGCCCTGCCCGAAACGCTGGGCAAAACGCTCCCAAATCTTCGGGTCCGTACACGTCTTCGGATCCGCGCCATACAACTCCTGAAAAGTCGATCCGGAAGCGTAAAGCTCCCAATCCCCGCGTTGTCCCGATCCGGGATGCGGCTTACCCGTGAGATCAAAATTCATATGCCCGGGTTCGCGTCCGTACACGGATGGAAGAAGCTCGCAGTCAATCACCAACGCCCCTCCGATTCCGGTACCAACGGCGAGATATCCGACAATCCGGTATCCTTTCCCGGCACCGAAATAAGCTTCGCCTAAAGCTCCTAATTCCGCATCATGGGCTAAAGAAATCGCACAGTGAAACTCTTGTGAGAGAGCCTTAATTACATCCCGTTTATTCCACCCAGGCAGATGAGGAATAACGAGTGGAAGCTGTGTCTTGTGATCGATGGTTCCCGGGATTCCGATGACGATTTGAGAAGGTTGCTCTCCTGCCAAGATTTTTTTGATCGATGCGGTGAGTAGGGTAATTCCCTTCTCAAAGTTCTTCTCTGAAGGGAAGCGCTCCTTGTGCAAGAACGTCCTTCCATCCTTTGAAGAAGCCATCCGCGTAGTTGTTCCACCGACATCGATGACGATATTCATACGGCAAGAGTAGTGTAGCGCAAACTTGAGAACAAATCCCGCTGAACTTATCGTATTTTGATGAACGCATCAGGTGTGAAAATTGTGTTAGAATGCCTCAAGGTTTGACAATATGTCCCGGTGAGTTAGCCCGTCGGGCATCTCACGGGGATTGGGTCACGGTGAGATAACTATGTATCTCACGGGATCCCGTGAAGTACGCGAAGCGTTACTTCACTGGGAGGAGGTGAGAATAATGCCGGAAGAAGAAAAAGAGCAGATCAAAGAGGAAGTAAAAATTGAAGCCGGCCGGAAAAAGAGTGGGAACACCTTAATCATCCTGGTTTCGGTGGTAATTGGTATTCTCCTCTTGTCTTTTGCCGCGACCAAACTGATCGGGCTTGCTGGTTCCAAAGTAGCCCAGCAAGTCGCGGAGAAGGCCATTGAGCAGTCAACAGGTGCGGATGTCGACATTTCCGGTGAGGGAGAGGAAGTCACAGTGAAGACGGAGGAAGGCACCTTTACCGCCGGGAAGCAGGAAGTTCCGGAAAATTTTCCCGATAATATCCCTTTATATCCCGGATCCGAAATCGAAACCAGCGCCTCAAGCGCGCAAGTCATATCGCTGTCGCTCACCAGCCAAGATTCTTTTACCGCGATCGCCGACTATTATAAAAAGAATCTGATTGAAGCGGGTTGGAAAATTACGGAAGAATCAAGTTTATCAAACGCCGCAGTCCTGAGTTTCGAAAATGGTGAGCAAAGCGGCGTGATTGCCATCACCGAAACGGAAGACGGTTCGTCCATGACCATCAGTATCGATTTGGGTGCGGAGGAATGAGCCTAAGAGTTAAAACCATTGTCGTCGGTCAGCTGCAGGCCAACTGCTATCTGATCTTTGATTCAGAAAAGAAAGAAGCGTCCATCATCGATCCCGGCGACGACGCAGACTATATTACAAGGGTTATCGCCGACGAGAAAGTTACCCCGACACAGATCATCGCCACCCACGGCCACTTCGACCACATCATGGCCGCAGCCGAACTTCAGCTGGCCTACAACATCCCCTTTCTCATTCACCAAAAAGACGAATTTCTCATTAAACGCATGAATGAAACAGCCGAGCACTTTATCGGGGTAAAGGCGGGTCCGTCACCCAGGATCAGCGCAAATCTCGAAAAAGGCAGCAAGCTAAATGTCGGTAAATCTCGAATAGAGATCATCGAAACCCCGGGCCACACACCAGGCAGCATCAGCCTCTATGACAAAAAAGCAGGGTTTGTTTGGGTCGGCGATCTCCTCTTCGCCGGCGGAGGCGTCGGTCGAACAGATTTCTCCTACAGCAACCAGAGGGAACTCGATATCTCTATAGAAAGAATACTGCGGCTTCCCGAGAAAACAATCCTTTACTGCGGTCATGGCCTGGAAACCACTGTCGCCGCCGAACTCCCATATCACACAACCCATTAACTATTAGTAATCAGTCATGAATCATCAAACATTGATTCATGCACACAACGGATCCCAGAAATGAATTGTTTGACCTGGTCGATGACCAAGACCGAGTCATCGGCACGGTAAAAAGGCGGGAGGCCAACCGGAACCCGAAGCTCATCCATCGCGCGGTGGCCATTCTCGTTTATAACCCGAAGAGGCAGCTTTTTTTGCAGAAAAGAAGCAGGACTAAAGATACCTACCCCGGATATTGGACGATCTCGGCAAGCGGTCATGTTCCAAGCGGCAAAACCTATCGCCAGGCCGCCGCGATGGAACTTACAGAAGAGCTGGGAATAAAAAAAGTTCCGCCACTCAAACTCCTCGGGAAAAAACTCATCCGCTACCCCAATGAAACCGAATTCGAAACATTCTTTAAAGCCGTCTATGCTGGTCAGGTGAGCCTAAATAAAGAGGAAATCGAGGAAGGAAGATGGTTCACCCTCAATCGGCGGTTTTTTCAAACAACGCTCAACACCTTAAAAATTTCTCCGGAACTCAAAGTTATTGTTGAAAACTTTCTTACCAACGCAGCGGGATCATAATCTTCATTCCCATGGTATTTATCGGTACATAAAGCCCAGGTTAAAGCTTCGCTTTGCCCTGGGCTATTTGACATAAAACTCCGCTGTTGAGGTGGACAACCATCCCGTTATAATAACCCTATTGCTATGACGCTTGGTGAAGGCGACGCGGCGCCTCCATTTTCCGCTGCCGACCAGAATGGAACGATCACTTCGCTCTCCCAATTCAAGGGAAAGTGGCTGGTGCTCTATTTCTACCCGAAAGATTTTACCTCGGGCTGCACCAAGGAAGCCTGCGGGTTTCGCGACAAATACGAGGTGCTCAAGAGACTCGCAGCGGTTGTGGGTGTAAGTGCCGATTCCCAGGAAAGTCACGCCAAATTTGCGGCAAAATTGATTCTTCCGTTCACCTTGCTCGCAGACGAGGAGAAAATAATCAGCAGAAGTTACGGCGCGCAAGCGATAATTCTCACTCGGCGCTTCACCTTTCTTATTGATCCTCATGGAAAGATCGCCAAAATCTACCGAAGCGTTGATCCCGTATCCCATGCCCGGATTATTTTGAAAGATTTGAAAAAACTTCAGGAGTAATGGTAAAAATAATGCCCAAAATCTTCATAAAGAGTTCACGCAACAAACAGGTTATTGACATCACAGGAACAGTGAACGGCTTGATCCGAAAACAAGGTTGGCGTGACGGATTGTGTGCCCTTCATGTTCTTCACACCACCTGTGCGCTGACCACGGCAGATCTTGATCCCGGCACCGATTTGGATATGCTCGATGCGTTTGAGGAAATGATCCCCAAGCTCAAGTACCGTCACCCGCATGATCCCTCCCACGTCGGTGAACATATCATGAGTTCGATCATCGGTTCTTCGCTGACGATTCCCATTCAAGACGGTTCTTTCATCTTGGGAACTTGGCAACGGGTTGTGCTTGTCGAGTTGAGCGGCCCGCGTGAGCGAGCCGTGTTGGTCTCTCATCTCAAAGAGGATTAAAAAAGGGAATATTTTGGATGTGATATAGTGAGATCGTTTGTTCTCTTAAACAAGAATAAAAATGGTTTCTAAAGACGAGACATCGCAAACACATCGAGTCGTGATGATCACCGGCGGATCACGGGGAATCGGATTTGAGACGGCAAAGGCATTTCTCATAGCCGGTTTTAAAGTCGCTTTTTGCGGCAGAAGCCAAACCAACGTCAAACAAGCGGAGGAGGAATTAAAAATATTCGGTGACCTGTTTACGATGGCCGCCGATGTCAGGGAATATGGGCAACTCAAGAAGTTTGTCGCGGAGACGCTTAAACGATTTTCTCGGATCGATGTCCTGGTGAACAATGCGGGTGTACTTTGGTTCGGGGATTTTCAGCGCCAGGATGTGCGCAGCATCAACGAGGAAGTTGACGTCAATCTCAAAGGCATGCTCTTCACGACGCGCGCCGTTCTCCCCGAAATGCTGCGCCAAAAAAAGGGAGTGATCATCAATATTTCCTCCGGGGCCGGAAAGCACGGAAGTTCCGGAATAGCCACGTATAGCGCCACCAAATTCGCGGTCGTGGGTTTCACGGAAAGTCTGGCGCAAGAACTCAATAAGACGAATATTGCTGTCTTCGCCCTTTGTCCCGGCAACGTTGCGACCGACATGCAGGAAAAGTATTCGGGAAGGAAGATCGGTTTACCCCCCGAAAACATCGCTCAGGAAATCCTCAAACTTGCAAATGCGAAAACCCGCCTCTCATCCGGAGATGCACTGGAAGTTTACTGAACTCAGGAACTGTACAGAAGAAATATTCCGGATCAGAAGAGATAAGGGATGAACATCTTCACCTGCCGTTTATAGTCTCGGTATTTCGGATGCATTCGTTCCATCAGTGTCTCCTCGAGTTTTGCCTTCACGAAGGTTGCTGAAGCGAAGAGAAGAAAAAACACCAGAGCTAAAGGAGAGAACCTCGATAGTAGAAGTGCCAGTCCGACCAGCATCAATCCCGCGTACATCGGATGGCGGATGTACTTGTAAATGCCCCTCCGCGAGAGTGAATTTTTCTTTGTCGGATTTGGAAATGGGGAATAGGATGCCTTGCCGATATGCATGATTCCCATTCCTCCGATTGCAAGACCCAGAAAAAGCACAAGAAGGAGGATTGGAACGCTCAGGAGCAAATAGAGATTGCTCATCAGAAACAGAACGAAAAACAGGATGACTTGCAGCACCAATAAAACAACACCCATACCGGAATTATAAACTCATCGTACTCTAAAGTATAAATGCGCTCTTGTGGAGTTGAGAAGTCTGCACTACAATGCAGACGCGATGGAAAAAGAAAATAAGAGAAAGGTCCCAGTGAGATAGCCCGAGGGCATCTCACGGGATCCCGTTAGATTCGCTTCGCGTTATCTAACTGGGAGGGGAGGTGAGAATATGTTTACTCTTCCAGATTTACCCTATGATTATTCGGCGCTTGAGCCGCATATCGATGAACAGACCATGCATATCCATCATGACAAACATCATGCGGGATATGTCTCAAATCTCAATGCTATTCTCGAAGGCCATGAAGATCTGTTGCGTACGGATATCAATAAACTCCTGAAAGATCTCGATACAATTCCCGAAGATATTCGTACCAAAGTACGCAATAACGGAGGCGGTCACGCCAACCATTCGTTGTTTTGGATGGTTCTAGGTCCAAGCCAGGGGAGCCAGCCGGAAGGCAAGTTATTGAAGGCGCTGATCGGCGCTTTCGGCAGCGTTGAGACATTCAAGGAAAAGTTCACCCAGTCGGCTTTGGGAAGATTCGGAAGCGGTTGGGCATGGCTCGTCGTTGACGACGCAAAGTTGGTTATCGGTGACACGCCGAATCAGGATTCACCCGTCAGCGAAGGAAAAACGCCGATCCTGGGACTTGACGTGTGGGAACACGCCTACTACCTGAAATATCAGAATCGCCGGGCCGATTACGTTACCGCTTGGTGGAATGTCGTCAATTGGCTGGAAGTGGAAAAACGGTTTGCAGACGCGATGAAATAGAATCTCGGCTCCAACATGATCGGCCGATGCTACAATAGCCGTAAACATGTATAAGGTCTCACCTTCCGGAATAAGCTACCTGCGAGAATGTCCCCGCTGTCTTTGGCTGTACTATCGGGAAGGAGTCTCGCGGCCGAAAGGCATTTTTCCCAGTCTGCCGAGTGGCATGGATGAGGTGCTCAAGAAATACTTCGATGCCTATCGTCTGCGCGGAGAGCTCCCTCCTGAATTGAAAGGAAAAATAACCGATGCGCTCTACCCGGATTTTACGAAGCTCAAGAAGATGAGGCAAATCTTTCACGGCTTGGTTGCCGAATTTCCCGAACTTGATATGAGGCTCAAAGGTGCAATCGACGAGTTGCTTGTCAATAAACAGGGTCAGCATGTAGTCTTTGATTTCAAAACCCGCGGTTATCCGGTTAAAGCGGATACCCACGAACACTATCAGGACCAAGTGAATCTCTATGCGCTTCTATTGGAAAAAAATAATCTGCCTCCCGCCGACTACGGCTATCTGTTTTTTATCCACCCGACGGAATATGCAGTTTGTAAGGCCACATTTCACCCGCAGATCGTGAAAATGAACAGTGATTGGAGACAAGGAATGAACATCTTGCAGGAGGTCAAAAGCCTTCTTGAAGGGCCGGAGCCGCAGGCGCACTCAAGCTGTGCCTATTGTTTGTACCGGTCCGCTTCATGAGTCAATTTCGAGCAATTACAATGTCAAATAATAAAAACCTATCCCGCTTAACACTCCTTATGCTTTCTGCTATGCTTTTTTCTGCATGTTCCCGTAAGGGAATTCTACCTACCGCAGTAGAGCAAAGAGAAGTTTCCACAGGAAAAAGCGGGGAGAACACGATGACAACCATGACGTTGAGAAGCAACGCCTTCGGGGAGGGTGAATGGGTTCCGAAGCGCTATACCTGCGACGGAGAAAACCTGAATCCGCCGCTTTCCATCCAAGACATACCGGAAGGGACGCAGAGTTTGGCATTAATCGTGGAAGATCCGGATGCGCCGTCGGGGAACTGGGTGCACTGGCTGCTCTATAATATTCCTCCGCAATTTGACGAATTGCCGGAAAACTCGGTTCCGCCCAGCTCTCAGGTTGGAACCAACGATTTCGGCAATGAATCCTGGGGAGGTCCGTGTCCTCCTCCGGGTGTCGAACACCGATATTTTTTCAAATTGTATGCCTTGGACGCGCTCTTGGAATTAAGAAAAGGCGCCAACCAACCGCTACTTGAGAAAGCCATGGAAGGCCATATCATTGCCCAAACCCAGCTTATCGGCAAATACGGAAGGGGAAGGTAAAATAATGGGAAGACTGATTACCTGGATCAAAAACAACAAACTCGCCGCGTTCATGACGCTCGTCGTCTTCTACCTGTTGTGGAAAAACCTCGCGGGTATCACTCCGCTGTCTCAATTGAAATCATCATCACTTCAATACACGGGAATGGGTTCCGTGTCCAATCCTGCCTACGATGGAGCGTCTGCGGAAATGATGATGGCCCCCGACATTGGGATCGTTCCACCGATCACCAGGGAATCTCCGCCCACGACCGGCGATGAGCGCTTGGTGGTTACGGAAACCAATCTTTCACTGCTCGTGGGAAACGTGCGGGATACGAGCGATAAGATCACGGGCTTTACGAAAGATCAAGGCGGATACATGGTCAGTTCGTTCATCACCCAGCCGGAGGAGGCGCCCTACGCTACCATTATTGTCCGCATCCCGTCCGAGAAACTCTCGCAGACCTTGGACTATTTCCGCTCGCTGGCGATCAAAGTTTCGTCGGAATATGTTTCTGGAACCGACGTCACGGACGAATACGTGGACCTCGAAGCCAGTCTGAAAACTCTGCAAACCACCAAGACAAGATTTGAAGAGATTATGGCTAGGGCAGTCGAAATTGACGACATCCTCAGGGTACAGCGAGAGATCATTAATCTGCAAAGTCAAATAGATGCGCTCAAAGGCCGACAGCAGTATCTCGAAGGGACGGCAAAACTTTCAAGGGTGACGATTAATATGTCAACCGACGAAATTGCCCTTCCGTATACGCCGTCGGAGACCTTCCGGCCTGCAGTGATTGCCAAACTCGCCTGGCGCTCACTCGTCACGAATCTTCGGGGGATCGCCAAAGCCGTGATTTGGCTGGCCGTGTACTCCGTAATCTGGGCCCCGGCGCTCGGCCTCATCATCTATCTGAAACGCCGCATATCCAAGTCTCACCGCGGTAAAGAGGGAATGTCATAATGGATAGCCTTGAGCAATTCTTTACCCAGTACCCCTGGCTGTTTTTACTGCTTCAACTCTGGAGCATTCCCTGGAAAGGATTGGCGCTGTGGACCGCAGCCAGAAGGGAAGAAAAAATTTGGTTTGTTCTGCTTCTGCTCGTCCAGACCATCGGCATCTTAGACATCATTTACATCTTCCTCATTGCCAAACACAAATTCGGGTTTCTCAAATCCCGTAAGAGCTCGTAATTCCGACATGGCAAAAGCGCAAGCGAAAAAAAAGCTTCGAATCGGCTGGTTCTCTTTCACCTGTTGCGAAGACTCGACAATCATGATGACGGAGCTTATGAATGATCACTTCTTTGAGTGGAAGGAACTTCTGGACATTCGGCACGCCAAAGTGCTCAAGACAAAAAACAGCCTCGATTCCCTCGATGTGGCCTTCGTGGAAGGGGCGATCTCCAGTGTCCTACAGGCAGAGAAGCTCAAAAAAATCCGCTCCGTCTCCAAAAAGTTGGTCGCCATCGGTTCCTGCGCCGTCACCGGATTTCCCTCCGCACAACGAAACCTTTTTGACCAAGCTACCAAGGAGGAAATTCAACCGATCCTTGACCGCTTCCGCTATGCAGACAAAGTTTTAAAGCTTGATGAAGTCGTCCCGGTTGATGCCATCGTTCCCGGCTGCCCGATGGATACCGAAAAATTCCTGGAAGTGTTGGACCAAATGCTCAAAGAATTCGGAATCGAAAGAAGGAGTAAGGAATAAAGAATAAGTGGAGAGTCTAAATATGATTGAAGCATATTTCCTTGACTTACCACTTAATCTTTACCACTGAACTATGCATCAAGGCAGTTTCGATCTTACCGTTGAAGAGATCTCCAAAATTGAGGGTACGGCCGGCATGCAGGTTAAAGTCCGGGATGGAAAAGTTGAGGATCTCAAACTTTCGCTCTCCGACTATAAACGCTTCTACACCCAAGCAATCAGGGGAAAACCGATTGCCGGCGTACCCCAGCTCTTGGCGCGTATCTGCGGCACCTGCTCCAATGCCCATCTTCTTTGTTCCATACAGTCCGTCGAGAAAGCGATCGGCATCACACCATCCGAGCAAACAAAACTCATGCGCAGGCTCGTCACCAACGGCCTGATGATTCGCGATCACGGCCTTCATCTCTATGTCTTTTCACTGCCGGATGTTTTGGGAAAGGACTCGATACTCGAGTTTGATGAGAGTAACGAGGTTGAGCATCAGCTCCTTCACGACACCTTCACGGTCAAAGCTTCGGGAAATCAATTGAGCATTGCCTTCGGCGGCAGAAGCGTGCACGCCCCCTATCCGACGATCGGGGGATTTACGCAGTTTCCGCAAAGGGAAGAAATCGAAAAATCCCTAAAGCTTCTCAGGGAAGCCCGGCCGGCAGCCGTAAGGCTGGTGAAGGTTTTTTCGGATTGCCCGTTTGAATTTCTGGATGAAACGACCTTCGTCGCGCTCAAAGCTCGGGATTACAACTTCCTTGATGGCGACGTCGCAACCTCGTCGGGAGAGGTGATGCCCGAATCGCAGTTAAGAGAGCACCTGGAGCACACGGTGATTCCCTATTCGCAAGCCTCCGGTTATAAATTCAAAGGAGATGCCTACATGGTCGGCGCGCTGGCTCGTATCAACCTGTCAAAACACCTTCTGCATCCGAACACAAGGCGGGATGCCGGGCAGGCGTTGGAGAAGTTCCCTTCCAAAAATGTCTTCCATAACAACCTGGCCCAAGCGATTGAGATCCTCCACTGCATCGACGAAAGCCTGGAATTGCTTGAAAACCGCAAAGAATTTCCGCCCGAAGTTCCGGTTGCCGCAGCGCAGTCAGACGGCATCGGCGTCGGAGTCATCGAAGCGCCGAGAGGCCTTCTTTATCATCGGTTGGAAGTGAAAGACCTCAAAGTCGTCTCGGCTGATATCGTCGTCCCCACCGGCCAAAACCAAATCAGCATGGAGAAGAATTTAGTCGGCGTCGTTGAAGGAAACCTTGATAAAGAGAAAGAGCAGATTTCCTTTGAGATCGAGAAGTTCGTCCGCGCCTACGACCCCTGCATCTCATGTGCCACCCACTTCCTCAAGATTAAATGGACTTAATAAACAGTCCAATAGAAATCCCTTGGCGAAGTCGGTGCAGCTGAACCCGCTTTTTGCGAGAGGAAAGCCGAAACTGACCCTGAGCCAGTCGAATGGGGAATTTCGGAAGGACTTCCCGAAGCAAAAAGAGTAGGTACAGCCACAGACGAAGCATGGGGCTCCCTTTCTTAGTTACTTCTTTGGGTGAGCAAAGAAGTAACAAATTGAGCCTGCTACAGGCAAAAAAAGATGAATAAAAACATATGAAATCAGTCTTTGTGCGAAAGGAGTATTTCACTTACTCTCTCTAAAGCTTCTTTTTCTTCCATTTCCAAAGGCACAGCAATAATCTTCACGTTCTGAAGCTTTCCCAATTTCTGAAGCAGGTGGAGATCCACATTCAAATCATAATCATGCACGCTCAGGCGCTTGGGCAAATCAAGCTTTGAAATATCATTAAGGACCACGACTTTCTCAATCCCTTCCGCGGTATCCAGGATCAACGCGTCTTGATCATAATGAAGTAACTCAGTCGGATCAGCTGTCACGAACTCAATCTGCGGAAATCGTTTTCGCAGTCTCGGAAGAATCCGCAGCGGCAACGAATCTTTTTCTATTAAAGGATTTCCGAAAACAAAGACTTTCACGCTCAAAGCACTCTTCTGGGTTGGACCCAAATGAAAACTGCGCTGAGAAAACACAACACGCCCATGGCGACAAAAAGAATGGAAAAACCGAAGAAGTTCGCGAGTAGCCCGCCCAAGACCGCACCTCCTGAAGAAATAAGATTGGCCATGAGCTCCCAGATTCCCCACTGGGAGGCCGCTCGGGTCGGAGTGATATGTTGTGAATAAAGCGCATCAAAGGCTGGTGAGTAGAGTGCCATGCCGACCCCCAAGATAACCTGCACGAGATAGAGAGCCCAAATCGAGTGGACGAAAAGGTAGCCGAAGTACCCGACTGTAAGAATAAGATACCCGGCGGCAACGGCAAGCTCCTGCTGTTTCATACGATCTTCATATTTTCCGAATACATAAAGCGCGATTGCGGTCATGAGAGAGTAAATCCCGACTGACCAGCTTGCCTCGAGAATTCCACCGCCAACTTCTTCAACAAAGATGGCATAAATTGGACCGAACATCGCGCTGGCTAAAAGGACAAAGCTGTTTGTGAAAACCAGAATTCGTATCGCTTTATTCATAAATATTCAAATAACCTAAAAAGCTAACTAGCTATAACATCGCTAGATTGTTTCATTCGCGAGCCTCAAATGATGCAGCGTAAATGCTTCAAGTCTTTTGGCTTTCGCTGAATTGATTTTCTCACAGACAAAACCCCAATGGAATGTCACCCAATCCCCAGGCTTTAGGTTTTTCGCAAACTCGCCATCGACAGGTAATGCCACCTCTCGAACTACCCCGTCTTTAAATCGCAACTTCCCCTCTTCATTGACAAGCTGTTGAGTCTTTACTCTAATATTGCCATTTGCCATTTGCCATTTGCCATTTGCAATTATTTGTCCCCAGGAGATTCGACAATTGTCCATCGTATCAAGCGTATGCTCGACGGCATGATGCCCGGTTCGGGTAAAAATCGAAAATACGTGGAAGCTGTGGTGGATCTTTGCTCCTCTCGGTATTTTCTCGACGATCCATTTCATTTTCTTTGCCGGCAAGCGTTTCCGGAGCTTCTGTTCGTATTGAAGGTGTTCGGAAAACGATCGCATCACGACCCGGTCAAGGAGGCTGTTGCCGACCCAATAGGCTTCGACAACCCTCGGGTCGAATGGATCGGCAATCCCGTTTTCATGAGCGATGAGCCGAAGATAAGGGAAAAGAACGGCAAACTCGGAGAGATACGCCGACAATCCCGGATCGGAAGCCTCTTCCTTGAGATAGGAAGCGATTGTCCGGTTTGCATCAGGACCGCAGTACTTATAGTAATTGGGGGCAAAGGCGTAGCGCGCGCAAGTCAAAACTCCATCCATTCATCTCCCCACATTAAATGTGTAATTGCGTTTTTCTCGAGGTACACATTAAATATGTTCCGACTTCACATTTAATGTGTAGTTGGGGATTTTCTTGCTTGCCGTCCAAAAGAGCCACACACCGGCGCCCAAAAGTATAGTCTGCAAGACGAGTTCAATCTTGAAAGCACGAGTGATGAACACCGCCGAAAGAACGTTGGTGATAACAGCTCCCAGCGTCAGGACTGTCGCCACCAAAGTGGCCGGCGCTTCCCGGAGGGCTCGGTACCAGCTCATCACATAGCCGGTTAAAAATGCGATGCTGGTGAGGGTCAATCCCCATTGGCTTGGAGTAAGCTGTGAGATAAGTGACATTTTTCCAGTAAAGATGGTCGCCGCGAATAAAAGGAGAGATCCGAAAATCATCCTTGCCCCGACGACGACGTCGGCATCCACCTTTCGCAATGCAACCTTGGCAATGATATTCTCAACAGCCCAGAGGATAGTTGCCGCAAGGATCATCATCTCGCCCGTTCCGAAGGATAACGAAGTGATGCCGCCGACGATAAAACTACTCCCGAAAACAAGTCCTAACGCCAGGACTTGCCGAATTGTCAGCTTCTCGTGTAAAAACGGGATTGCCCAAAGAGCGACCCAAAAAATCAGGGTCTTGTGGATGATAGCGCCGGATGCCGCCGGGGTTATGGAGAGCCCTTTGAAAAACAGGTAAAACGGCAGGCTGCCTCCGATGACGCCAATCAGAAGCAACCGCAACCAATCACGGGGAGCAAGTGTGATCAAAAGGGATCGATTGCGGAAAATTTTTATTCCCACAAGTACGGCCAGAATCATTCCGACACCGAGGTTTTTCAGGGTTGTGAACGCCAGGGGATCGCCGACGGTTCGTACAGCGATCCCATTAAAATAAATGGCAAATCCGGAAAACACAGCCGTAACGAGGGCGTATTTAATTCCGCGATTGTAGTTCATGGGAAACCTCCTTGATTGCCGAGCGCATCGCACGCGCTTCTGACTGAGTAAGCGTGTCAACAGCCAAATTCGATTGCACAAGCAACCAATCGCCTTGGTGTGCGGGTCCGACCATAGCCAACGTCACGTTCCGGCCATCTTCCATCGTCGCCTGTTTTCCAGTTGCGGAGCGGACCCGAAGCGGAAGGGCAAAACACATAGTCCAAACATCATAGCATGAGAAGGGGAATGATCAAAAGCATTGACGATGAGCCTCAGCTTGACTGGAAGATGGATAATAGACCCATCATGACAAATGAAGTAGATAACGGCAGAGACGATTTTGCGGACGTCTCAACGGGCAGTTTATCGAGGAAGTACGAGCGGTACGCAAGCATGCTGAAAACCGGCATTCCCAGTTCTGATGAGATGTTGCTCACTTGGGAATATCTGGAAGAAATTGGCGATCTGATGAGCATCGATATCCTGAGGCAAAAATACCTTAATTGGTATTGAATACGCTGTAGAATTGATTGAAGCACTGTTAGGTCAACGATCCCGTTGGAACTAATGAATGATAAAATAGGACCATCGGAATCATGTCAATCAATAGGTCCGGTTTTGATTGAGATTGGCCCCATCGTCTAATGGCTAGGACGCTACCCTCTCAAGGTAGTAATTCGGGTTCGACTCCCGGTGGGGTCACCTCGTTAGATTTCCTCAAGAAGCTCTTCTAGAGCCTTTGTATTTTCGACATGATCCGAAAACGGCTCGGGAATAACCCAGACGTCGTCGCGATCGACAAACAGCGAGAGCAACTGTTTTATCTGCTCCCGGGTCGGAAAAACATCATCGGTAAAATCTCGACGACGAATTCCGAGATGCCCGTCTGTTCCATTGAACGGGGTAGGCAAGGTATTGAGATGAACGAGTTTCGTTTGCGGCGCCAACCGCTTTGTTTTACGAAACAGTTCTTTGAACAGGAATTCCCTGTCGTCGGAAATAATATCCATCGTTGTATGACAGAGGTCATTGCAGATAAAGAAACCGGGTCTCGCAAGATTCACAAGCGCTGAAACCGGAACATTACACATATCTTGGGACCTGCGCCTGCCGGAGATAAGATCGCGGAAATGGAGCGGCTCTCTCGCGGGAACCGTTTCGACAAGGAACAAAACCCCACGCCTCTGGGCATAGCTGGAGAGTTCTTGGATGTTTTCTGCAAGAACCATATATCCTTCTGACTCAGTAGTTTCTCTGCCTTGAATGGGCCGCATGAAAAGCCTGTCAAGATTCACCCGGGATAGCCGATAGGAACCGGGATGGATATTGACATAGGTAAAGCCGTACTCGCTCGCGACGTCAATCGATTGCTTCACAAGCTTGAGGGAAGGTCCGCGGACATCCTCATCAGGATAGGCAAAGTTTGGCATGAGTCCGCCGGGAAGTATTCCCCAAAAATGCAAACCCGTCGGAATGCGATTCTCTTGAAGAGTGGAAAACATCTCCTCATATTGGGTAATCTGATCGACTCGAAACCACACCTCACAGCACTTGGGAGTGAAGGCAGCCAAAATCTCTTTCCAATTTCGCGGCCCGATTTTGATCCCCGGAATCATGAAAGCATTGTAGCACCCGACGAGAGAATGGTTTGAAACCTATCACGTATTGTTCCTTGATACATAATTCATTATTCATCATTCAGTATGTATTGCTCATTACTACCTATTCATTACTTCCTACCCATGATTTCCTACTCATTTCCTACACATCTTGACAGATCAATTATCTTGAGGTAAGATACCTCTCGGAATTAATAAAAGAAGCCTGCCCAAGATCTCCGCCTCGTATCCTGCGGAGTTTATTTTTACGAAGGCTTCGTTGAGTCTCTCCAATATGAGACAATGAGAAATGTAGTTGAATGATAACTATGGCAAATCAAAAAGCTATTATCGTGCATGCGCCGGAAAAAGTTCATATGACCCAGGAAGGGTACAGTGAATTGGCGCTCGAGCTCACAGAGCATAAGGAAGTAAAACGCCCCAAAGCTGTCGAGCGGGTTGCGCGTGCCCGGGATTTTGGGGATTTGACCGAGAATAGCGAATACCACCAAGCGCGCGATGAGCTCGCCTTCATAGACGGCAGGATCGAAGAACTTGAGGAGTTAATGTCCAAAGTCGCCATCATTGACGGCAAGAAAAAAAGCAAAACCGTTGACATCGGCTGCAAAGTTACGGTGCACGGGAACGGGAAAGCGTTTACCTATACGATCGTCGGCGAATGGGAAGCCGATCCCAAACAGCAAAAAATTTCTCACCAGTCTCCTCTCGGAAAAGCCTTGGTTGGCAAGAAGGTCGGAGAAGACGTGGAGATCGAAGCTCCGGCGGGGAAAATCGTGTATACCATTAAGAAAATCCACTAAAAAAAGAGTAGCAGAGACGAATGAAGACCCCGCCATGAGCGGGTTTTTATTTACTTTAGACAATCTAATAATACATAACCCCTCAACATTTTTCGAAGGAGGATACGGCTGAATAAGCAGTTAGCCGACTTTCGAGAAAATGTGTGGGGCAGGCTTTGCTATACTTACCGGAAGGAATACTATAAATAAAATGTACTGGGCGGACGAGTTAGCAAATCAAATCATCACATCAGGGAAATACAAACCCTACTGGGTCGATGACATGAAGACCCCGTCGGGGCGCGTGCATATCGGTTCTGTACGAGCGGTGCTCACCCATGAACTCATCTGCCGTGCACTCAAAGATCGCAAAAAGGATGTTACCTTCAGCTATGTGCTCGACGATCATGACCCCATGGACTCGCTTCCTACTTACTTGGACGAGAAGGAATATAGACAGCATCTCGGCAAGCCGCTCTATCAAATTCCTTCGCCGGAAAAAGGCTACGACTCATATGGCCAGCGCTGGGGGCAGGAATATATAGAAATCTTCAACAGCCTGGACGTTCATCCGGAAATCATCTGGGGATCACAGCTCTATCGTTCGGGAAAAATGAACGACTCGATTAAAACCTGCTTGGATCAGGCAGAAGCCATCAGAACAATCTATAAAACGATCTATAAAAAAGGCAAACCGGAGAATTGGTTTCCGTTCAGCGTGGCGTGTGAACAATGCGGCAAGCTATCGACGACCGTCGTTACAGGCTGGGACGGTGAACAGGTAAGTTACGAGTGCAACCCACATGCGGTCGTCTGGACAGAAGGCTGCGGGCATCACGGCCAGGTTTCGCCGTTTAACGGCAGCGGCAAACTGCCTTGGAAGATTGAGTGGGCGTGTAAATGGAAAGTCATCGGTGTCACCGTCGAAGGCGCGGGCAAAGATCACATGACTGCGGGCGGTTCACACGACGTGGCAAGGTTGATCTGTGAGCGGGTCATTCATTATCCGGTTCCTTTTCCCTTCTCGCATGAGTTCTTTCTAGTGGGTGGTAGAAAGATGAGCTCATCAAAAGGCTTGGGTTCCAGCGCCAAAGAAGTCTCGGAAATCCTGCCGCCGTATCTCATCCGTTTCATGATCGCTCGGGTGAAATACAATCGGGCGATCAATTTTGATCCGGCAGGCATGACGATACCTGATCTGTTCGACGAATATGATCATGCGGCGCGTGCATTCTGGCAGAAAAAGGATAAAAGACTGGCAAGAATCTATGAAATTTCACAGGTGAAAGGCAGTCCCTCCAAAAATCATTTTCTGCCGCGTTTCCGTGAAATCGCCTCCATCATTCAGCACCCGGGAATCGATGCGGAAGAGAGGTTCTCCAAATTAAAAGGATCCAAATTCACCGGGGAAGAGCGCCGCGTTCTGGAAGAAAGAGTTAAATACGCGAAAATTTGGCTCGCTCAATATGCTCCCGAAGAACAGGTTTTTTCGCTGACAACTTCGATCTCGAAAGCCGCCGACAGGTTGTCTCTGGAACAAAAAGAATTCTTGGCATATGTTGAAGAACTTCTCTCCGAAGAATGGAAGAAACCGGAGGATCTGCAGCAGGCACTCTACGAACGGACAAAGAAGATGAAGATCCCGACGGCAGAATGTTTCGAAGCGATCTACCTCGCGCTGATCGGCAAAACCCACGGTCCCCGCGCTGCCTGGTTCCTTTTAGAAAACAGGAAGTTAGTACTAAAGCGTCTTAAAGAAGTATCGAAGAAAAGTTTAAAGACTACTCGCGAAACATAACCCTAAACCCTATACCCTAAACCCTATACCCTAATCCTATGATCAAGCGTGACCAACTCATCCGTTTTATTAATGAAACAATCGGCAAGGAAGTGCTGGAGTTCGCCCATTACAGGGATGAGATGGCAAACGGGGTGCAGATTCTGGGTGGGGAAGATGTTGACAGGGTAACGTTGGGCGTCAGCCTCAATGAAGATTTCCTCAAAGAGGCGGTAAACAATGGCTCAAACTTTTGCATCTTTCATCATGGTTTTGACGTGCGCACCTACAAATCCAGGATTCCCACCTATGCCCAGAAAAGGTTAAAGCTCATCTTTCAGAAAAACCTGACGATCATGGGTCTTCATTTTGCGCTGGACGTCCACCCGGAAATCGGCAACAACGCGGTGATTATCCGTGATCTTGGGGCGCAGCGCCGGGATCCGTTCTTTGAGGATGTGGGCTATACGGCCGACTTTGCAACAGCGCAGGACGTGCACAGCCTCTCGCGCCGCTGCAGTGAACTTTTTGAACATGATATCTTTGCGGTCTTTTCCGGACCCCGGCAAGTGAAAACCATCGCTGTTGTCTCCGGCGCGGGCAAGCCCTACCCGGAACACATCGCCGAAATGGAAGAAAAGGGGGTCGAACTCTTCATCAGTGGAGAAACCACCGAATCCGTACCCAATAAAATGAAGGAATCGGGGATTAACTACTTCGTCTGCGGCCACTACGCGACCGAAGTCTTCGGGGTCCAGGAGCTGGGCAAGCGCATAAAATCCCACTTCAAAGAGAATCTCGAGGTCGAATTTCTCGACATTCCCAACCCGATTTAATTCAAGAGTATAAGATTACAAAACTATAGAGAATAGTAGGATAAAAAACAAACTCAGAAATAACCCTATTCCCTGTATTCTTGTAGTCTTGTATTCCTGATGCAGAAAATATGAATCGTGCTGAAGCGTTGGCGATAGTTCGTGAGTATGTGAAGAACGTGAACCTTGTTCGCCACATGTTGGCGGTTGAAGCCGCTATGGCCGTCTATGCCGGAAAGTTCGCCGAGGATGAGGAACGCTGGCGCGTTGCCGGGTTACTCCATGATTTTGATTGGGAAATTCACCCGACGCTCGAACAGCACCCGCAGGAAGGAGCAAAGATCCTTCGCGAAAGAGGCGTTGATGAGGAAATGATTCAAACGATCCTTTCCCACGCAGACCATACCGGCGTTCCGAGAGAGAAAAAGATTAGAAAAGCGCTTCACGCGTGTGATGACGTGACGGGATTTATCGTCGCCGTGGCGTTGGTCCATCCACATAAGAAACTGTCCGAGGTGACAATACAGTCGCTTCAGAAAAAATGGAAAACCAAAGAATTTGCCAAAGGGGTCAGGAGAGCGGAGGTCGAAAAAGCGGCGCAGAAACTGGGGGTTGATCTCTGGGACCATATCGAAACGGTATTCCAGGCTATGCAGGGAATTGCCGCCGACCTCGGCTTATAATTCTCCCTTAGCCCTTAGCCATCAAATAATGTCCAGATCTCAAACAAGGATCACCGGCGTGTTGGCCCTTCCCATCAACCGCAAAGGCCAGTTGCTTCTGACGCAGAGGCGTGCTCCGGGAAGGAAGTTCTGGGACGGGAAATGGCAGCTTGCCGGTGGAGAAATCGAATTCGGAGAATCGCCGGAACAGGCCCTCACTCGGGAAATGCGCGAAGAACTTGGCGTCACGGCAAAGATTCTCTTTCCCTACCCGATTGTCAGATCGATTGTCTATAAAAAAGGAAAACATATCGATCTTAATGTCGACGTTCACCTGACATTGCTCTGTTACCTCGTAGACATCGGGAACCAAAAGATCTCGCTCGACAACGACCCGGAAAAAGAAACTTCCGCCTTTCATTGGTGGTATCCGCAGGAGGTCAAGAAGCTCAAGGTCTTACCCCTTACGGATGAATTCATCGAAGCGGCGGACAAGATCATAAAATCGAACAAGCTGTTACAATAGTCAAGGAACGAGAGAAGCAAGAAAAAAGGAGGTGAGGAGAAATGGACGATCAAGGTAATGAAGTACCAAAAGTCGGAGGTACCGACTCGCTCTCAGATTGGAGAGCAGAAACCCTGAAAGAAGAGCCAAAACCGAGTATTTTACAGAAGTTACGTTCAATATTCAGAAGAAATAAAACGGTGATGGTAAGCTCGGGCAGCGAACCAAAGAAAGAAATGACAGGTGCAGAGGCCGATGCGCAAGCCCAAGCGGAATTAGAAAAGGCTCAGGTTGAAGCTCCGCCCGGAGCAGAAGTAAAACTGGAAGATAGAGGAGGAGGGACAAGGGAAGTCGTGACCCGAATACCTGACGAACAGACTGAGTAAAGGAAAGAAAAGGCAGAATCCGGAAGAATCAAGGTGACAGGATCCCTAATCCCTAAACCCAAACAAGCGAATAAACTAAAAAGCTAATACGCTAATAACCTAGTAAGCTAATAACCTAATCCCTATGCTCGACATCCAATTTATCCGCGACCACGCGGATACAGTCAGAAAAGCCGCCCGCGACAAGAACCTCAACCCCAAAGTTGTCGACGAGGTGCTTCGATTTGATGCCAAACGCCGTGAATTAAGGGCAAAGGTCGAACAGCTGCGGGCGGAAAGAAATGCCATCTCCAAAGAAATGGCGGTAAAAAAATCAGAAGAACTGCAAGAGCAGGCGGGAGAGATTAAAAAGACATTAAAAGATATCGAACCCCAGCTCAAAAAAACCGAAGCAGGCTTCTCCGAATTAATGCTTCAGGTTCCCTCCGTCCCCGCGCCGGATGTTCCGGTCGGTTTGGATGAGTCAGGAAACCAGGTCATCCGACGCTGGGGAACGCCGCCATCCATGAACTTTGAACCCAAAGACCACGTGACGTTGGGGGAAATGCATGATCTCATTGATCTTGATCGAGGCGTAAAAATCGCCGGCTTCCGGAGTTTCTTCACCAAAAACGAGCTGGTGCTCATGGAGATGGGACTTCTGGACTTTTCGCTCAAATATATGGTGAAGCAGGGCTTTACGCCGATGACGGTCCCCTGGCTCGTCAATGACGAAGCGCTCTACGGAACCGGCTACTTTCCCTGGGGGATCGAGGACCATTACTCAACCCAGGACGGCAAGAAGCTTATCGGCACGGCCGAGGTATCACTGACTGCATATCACGCGAACGAAACCTTCAACGAGGAGGATCTGCCGGTAAAGCTGGTCGGCATCTCTCCCTGTTTCAGGCGGGAAGTCGGCTCGTACGGGAAGGACACCAGGGGGATATTCCGCCTGCATCAATTCAACAAAGTCGAACAGGTTGTCCTGCATGCCGCGGACAGGCAGGAGAGCGAAAGCTGGCATGAAAAAATGCTCTCTTTTTCCGAAGATATCCTGCGCGAACTCGAACTGCCGTATCAGGTGGTGCTGATGTGTACCGGCGACATGGGAGCCGGACAAGTGAAAAAGTATGACATCGAAACTTGGTTTCCTGCGCAGAACAAATATCGCGAAACCCACTCGGACAGCTTCTTTTACGATTTCCAATCCCGGCGTTTGAACATGCGCTACCGCACCCATCAGGGGGAAACCAAATTCGTCTATACCTTGAATAACACGGTCATCGCTACTCCCCGCGTGCTGGGCGCGATTCTGGAAAACTACCAGCAAAAGGACGGTTCAATCATCGTTCCCAGCCTGCTTCGCGGCTACGTCGGAAAAGACAAACTCACCCCCAAGAACAAGTAGCTAATAAAGCATGATTTATAGGATTCATTTGTGGAATCCCAGTAACTGACCTGCATCATCAGGATGTTTTTCCGAAAATATCCCCTTAGAATAATTTCTTCCTTTTTCCCTTCATTTGCTACAATCAGTCGGTAATGGCTTTCAATAGAACAATCTTGCGCAAGCTCGCCTTTATCTTTGTCCTGCTCATTACCCTCTTTCTCCTGCATCCGAAATTGACAGACGAAGATCAGATGGAAGAGTCTCTGCGTATCTTGATCCCGAGTCTCTTCGTCAGCGATTCGTCGCTCTTTCACCCGCTCTTGCGGCAGGGTACGTTTCAGCCGGTGGATGATCCGAAACTCACAGATCTCTCGGCATATCTGGTGGTCAATGCGAAGACGGGAGAAGTTTATTCGGCGTTCAACGCCACCCGGCGCGTCTCACCTGCATCGCTCACGAAACTCATGACTGCCATGGTTTCACTCGACGTCGCATCGCCGTCTTCACAACTCATCGCGTCCGGACGGGCTGCCACCCAAGAACCCACTGTTTTGGGTGTCCAGGTGGGTGAGGTATTCACGCTTGCAGAACTGATCCCGGCGATGATCGCCACTTCCGCCAATGACGCGGCGACCATCATAGGAGAAGAAGTGCTCCACCGATACAACGGGAACGAACAAATCTTCGTTGCTCTCATGAATAAAAAAAGCGATGCCTTGGGACTGGGTGACACGCATTTTACCAATACGCAGGGCTTCGATGATCCCGGCCAGTATTCGAACGCCTACGACTTAACGCGACTCGCGCACTTCGCCTATGGGAACTATCCGTTGATCCGCAAATCAGCGGGAACGATCTATGCAACGATAGACAAATCTCCGCGTCATGGGTTCTATCATCTTCCGAATTGGAATGCGCTCCTCGGAACCTACCCGGGGGTTGACGGTTTGAAGATCGGCTACACAGAGGAAGCCAAGCACAGCACAATCGTCACCGCGACCCGCGATGAAACGCAATTGATTGTGGTTGTCATCGGCGCACCCTCAATTATTGATCGGGACCTGGCAGCGGCGACGCTCTTAAACTTGGGTTTCGATCGGGAGCAAAAGCCCGGAGTATACGTCAGCGAATCATTGATCAAGCCGAGAATCGATGAATGGAACGCCCTTCGCCAAAAAATTCTCAAGGAACTGGAGAACAAGATCGAGTAATTTAGGATGTCAAATGAAGAATGTAAAATTGCAATTCAAAATGAATAAAATTTTTAACTTGAAATTTCAATTTTAAATTTTTAACTTTAAACTTTTCATTTGTATGATGTTCTTCTTCCCCAAAACCGTCGAAACACGAATCTCAAAGATCAACGGAACCATCTCGGTGATCAAACTTTTCGGCAAATGGTCGATCAATGCCGGTGGATATACGCAGAGCGGAGGTCTGGTAGAAAGTATTTGGAAGTCGGTGCTTGTCGGGATAAAAAAGACGGAAAGATTGGTAAAACCCCGTATTCTCATTCTGGGTCTCGGAGCCGGTTCGTCTGCCGGAATCAGCGCTGCCTTATGGAAAGATGCAAAGCTAACAGGAATCGAACTTGATCCGCTGATGATCAAGCTGGGAAAAACGTATCTTCATCTGGATCAGATTGCAAACCTCAGGATTATTCAGTCTGATGCCATTGCTTGGCTCAAGAAAAGAGCAATTGAGAAAAAGCAACCGCTTTTTGATCTCATCCTGGTGGACCTTTATCTGGGTGGTACGGCAGCGCCGCAGGTGAGGGAGCCTGATTTTCTCAAGGCAATTAATCGCCTGCTCAAAACGAACGGTTTGGCGCTGTTTAATTATCTGATCAGGTCCGGCGATCCTCTCGGCCCTGCGGGCATGAAAAGGGCGCTGGAAGAAGCATTTGCACAGGTCGAGAGGCTGCCATCCCCGGCCAATGCGATCTTTTCAGTAGGGAAACGAGCATCCAAGTAGTTGATTGACGCCTGGTTTTTCCGACGCTCGTACGTTACAATACATCGGTATGGCTTTGTTTAATTTCCTGGGGAAGCTGTTGGACTCCAACGAACGGGAATTAAAAAAATTCACCCCCATCGTCAATTCGATCAACAGCTTCGAAGAGGAATATAAAAGATTCTCAGATGAAGATCTCAGGGCAAAAACGGTGGAGTTTCGTCTCCGTCTCGAGCGTGGAGAAACGGTCAACGACCTCCTCCCTGAGGCATTCGCTGCGGCAAGGGAAGCATCGCGCCGAGCCACCGGACTTCGCCATTTCGACGTCCAGTTGATGGCGGGGATCGTCTTTCACCAGGGAAAAATCGCCGAACAAAAAACCGGAGAGGGAAAAACCCTTTCCGCCACCAGCGCCCTCTACCTCAATGCCCTGTCGCAGCGGGGCGTCCATTTGGTGACCGTCAACGACTATCTTGCCCGCCGGGACTGCGGCTGGATGGGCCCGATCTACCAGGCTTTGGGGATATCCACCTCGGTCATCTATGCGGGCGAAGGCCAACTGCCGGCCGCCCTTTTTGATCCCGAATTCAGTGAAGCCGGCCAGACGGACGAACGCCTCAGGCATCTGCGTCCGGTCTCGAGGAAAGAAGCCTACAGCGCCGATATTACTTACGGCACCAATAACGAATTTGGCTTCGATTATCTGCGCGATAACATGGCGGGAGACCTTGAACAGCAGGTCCAGCGCGAACACCACTTTGCCATCGTCGATGAAGTCGACTCGATCCTCGTGGATGAAGCGCGCACGCCCCTCATCATTTCGGCTCCGGATACCGAACCCACCAGCAAGTACTATGAATTTGCCGGTCTCATCACCCAACTTTCACCCGATGCCGACTATGAGGTGGATGAAAAGCACCGGACGGCCAATCTCACCGACCGGGGGATCAAAAAAATTGAAAGCCGCCTCCATGTGGACAATCTCTATGAAAAGGACTTCCAGACGATCCATCACGTCGAGCAAGCCCTCAAAGCCAAGACCCTCTTTAATCGGGATAAGGAATATGTCATCAAGGATGGACAGATCATCATCGTCGATGAGCACACCGGCCGGCTCATGTACGGACGCCGCTATTCCGACGGCCTGCACCAGGCTATAGAAGCCAAGGAAAACGTCAAAATTCAGCAGGAATCCCGCACCCTGGCCACCGTCACACTGCAGAACTACTTCAGGATGTACGAGAAGCTGGCAGGCATGACGGGCACCGCCGCCACCGAAGCCGAGGAATTCAAAAAAATCTACAACCTCGATGTGGTTGTGGTCCCGACGAACCAGCCGATGGTGAGGAAGGATAATCCGGATATCGTTTACAAAACCATGCGCGCCAAGTACGGCGCGGTGGTTGCCGAAGTAACCAAAGCCTACGAGCGGGGACAGCCGGTGCTATTGGGCACCCGCTCGATTGATAATAACGAAGCCATTTCCGAGTATCTGAAGCGCAAGAAGATTCCCCATCAGGTTTTGAATGCCAAACAGCATGAAAAAGAGGCCCAGATCCTCGCCGATGCGGGTAAAGTCGGGGCCGTAACGGTCGCCACCAACATGGCCGGTCGCGGAGTTGATATTGTCTTGGGAGGATCTCCTCCGGACTTGCCCGCCGAAGCTTCACTCCGCCTTCGTAGCCACTTCGGCGAAGGAGGCGCGAAGTTGGGGGATGAAAGCGACAAGCAGGCGATGGATAAATGGAGGGCAGAGCATGAAAAAGTCGTCCGGCTCGGAGGCCTCTATGTCCTGGGAACCGAGCGCCACGAGTCAAGAAGAATCGACAATCAGCTGCGCGGACGTTCGGGCAGGCAGGGCGACCCCGGCCAATCCCGTTTCTTCGTGTCGTTGGACGATGACATCATGCGCATCTTCGGGGGTGAACAGGTGCAGCGGCTGATGACCGCCTTGAAGATCCCCGAAGACCAGCCGATTGAGGCGGGCATGGTTTCCAAAGCCATCGAACAAGCCCAAGTCAAAGTGGAGGGCTTCCACTTCGATGCCCGCAAACGGCTCGTTGAATACGACGACATCATGAACAAGCAGCGCGAAATCTTCTACAAGCGCCGAAATAAGATTCTTCAGGAAAGCCAAGAAGAGCATGCTACTCAGCAGAAGGAACGCATCATCGGCATTCTCGATGAGGAAATCGCTAACAGTATTGCGCTGCGCGCTCCCGAGGGGATCACGGAAACCGAACTTGACGCGATTCTCAAGGACTTCATAGGGATTGTCCCCTTTGACTCGGCCTCGCAAAACCGACTCAAAGACAGCCTGCGTTCGATAGCCGATCCGCAGCTTGTGAAAGCCAAATTATTGGAGCTCGTGCAATCAACCTACCAAAACCGCGAAACGCAGATGACGCCCGCCATGATGCGCCAGGTTGAACGCTTCACCCTCCTTTCGGTAAGCGACCGCCTGTGGATGGACCATTTGGACAACATCGATGAGCTGAGGGAAGGAATTGGACTGCGGGGGGACAAGCAGACGGCGCTCGTTGAATACAAGAAAGAAGCCTTCGGTATGTTTGAACGCTTGATCGCCCAAACGGGTTATGAGGTGGCCCGCACGGTCTTCAGGATCCAATTGCGCCCGGTCGCACAGCAGGCGGTTCCCCCCGAAGCCAAAGCCGAAAAACCGCAGGCCGAGGAGCCGGAGGTGCCTGTTGCAGACGCGAAACAAGCCCAAGTTCCTCCTCCACAAAAGGGTAAACCGGTAAAAGAAGGCGCGGATGATTTCGCCTCGGCGTTTGCCAGTCTTGGTCCGTCAACTTCCTCGATGAGGACCAATCGTCCGACGTCAGGCTCCCAGCCGGTGGGGAAAAAAAGGAAAATCGGCCGCAACGACCCATGCTGGTGCGGCTCCGGTAAGAAATTTAAGAAGTGCCATTATCCGCAAATGCCTCCGAATTAGAAGTGACCGCCCGCACCCACGACGAATTCGCCTTTGCCTCGCTGGTAACCGTCGCCGCGTTCTACCCTCCCGCTGCTTTGAATCTTTTTACGTTCGTTGTTTCTCTTGTTGGGAACATCGTCGGCGCCCTCATTCCGGACATGGACCAGGCCGGTAACCGCTTATGGGACCTCCTGCCTGGAGGCGACGCGCTCGGCAGGGTGTTCAGGAGAATGTTCTATAAACACCGGACGATTACCCATTCCCTCCTCGGGTTGTTCCTCATCTATCACGGTTTGCAATGGCTCCTGCCCAAGATCGTGAACGCCGGTGTTGTTGATCCGCAGGTCGTCTTTTTTTCCGTCATGATCGGCCATATCTCGCATTTGCTCGCCGACGGCATCACCAAAGAGGGGCTGCCGCTCTTCTTCCCCTTGCCCTTTGAAATCGGCTTTCCTCCGCTTCAGGCTCTGCGGATAACCACCGACAGCTGGGTCGAAACTTACCTGGTCCAGCCGGGAATCGCCGTGTACCTCATCTAGTTTGTGTATGCTCATCAGCAGCAGATGCTCGAGCTTATACACCTCATCGCTAAATAATTGAGCAGGCTGAGAAACATAGGTGACACTTCATTCGGGTAAGAT